>CAJDXG010000245.1_pt1 | contig 9729 bp, 6 predicted proteins | sample 7391801 | NCBI WGS metagenome assembly CAJDXG01 (sample SAMEA7055713, study PRJEB34461) | soil metagenome | biome: terrestrial ecosystem; feature: Peninsula; material: soil | place: Antarctica | collected 2016 | reverse complement strand
TTTCATCCATTCGAAATGGAGAAAAACTAAATTGTCCGGTTGAAATTGCAGCAGGTGTAGCGCGTACCTGTCACCTTGGTAACATAGCCTATAAAACTGGAAGAAGGTTATATTGGGATGCCGTGAAAAATGAATTTATCAATGATACGAATGCCAATGATTTCATTCTTCCTGATTATAGAAAACCATGGAAGTTGCCTGTTGTATGATTCTTAAATAAAATACTGTCGCTGACAATCTGCGATTAACAATCATTAATAGCAACCGGTGTGGAATCGGACAGGTATTCTGCTATAAGGCATCTTTACTCTGGACAACATTTCCATCACCATCTATATTTTGGATCTCAATACCTAAACTTTCCAGGGGTTTTTCAATGGAAGCACGGTCTCCTACTACGACCCATACCATTGAATTAGATTGAATTACTTTTTTAGCAACTTTCACTACCTCTTCGCGTTTTAGATTCTTCAGTTCCTCAGTATATTTCTCAAAATAATCATCAGACAGATTATAACTTACTATGGTGGAAATATCACCTGCAATATCCGACATGGTTTCATAGTTTCCTGGTATCTGAAGTATTTTGTTTTCTTTGTTTTTGCTTATTTCCTCGTTTGTAGCAGGCTTGGGGCCAATAAAATCTACCAGTTCGTGTTGAATCTCCTTCACCGACTCCATTGTCTTATCGGATTGGACTGAAGTAAAGGCGAGAAACGGTCTTTGGGCTTTTGCATCCATAATGAATGTGCTTGCACCGTAGCTCCAGTGCTTGTCTTCCCGAAGATTCATATTTATCCTTGATGTAAACTCTCCTCCGATTATGCTATTCATTATTTCCACTGCAGCCTCGTTATATTTGCCGAAAGGTTCGGTCAGGTTCCCTGCAATAATCAGGGATTGTATCGATCCCGGCCTGTCCATAAGGTATATAACAGGTTTTGAAGCAGAGGCAACTGGAGCTATTTTTAGTTGAGGCACGTTTCCTTTTTTCCAGCCTGATAAATATTTTTCAAGTTGAGGGACCAGTTCCTTCAGACGATAAATATTTTTCAAGTTGAGGGACCAGTTCCTTCAGACTTATATCTCCAACTACAATAAGGGTTGCATTGTTAGGCTTGATCCAGGTGTTGTAATAATCCAAAATATCTTTTCTTGAAATGTTTTCTACACTCTTTTCAAAACCACTACCTGTCATCGGCATGCCATATGGATGATCTTTGCCATATAAATATTGCGGAAAAATCCTTAGTGCCATACCTTCGGGTTGCATCTTTTCACGTTGAATAGCTATAAGCTGATCCTTCCTTAGTCGCTCCAACTCCGATTCGGGAAAAGATGGACGAGAAATAATATCAGCCATAATCTTTATGGATGGTTCCAGATTAGCCTTCAAACTATTAAGTGAAACATATGACTGGTCCAGTCCTGATCCGATTCCCAGCTGACTACCAAGTTTTTCGAGTTCTTCGCTAATCTCAAGGGCGGACATGTCTTTTGTTCCTTCATCCAACATATTCATGGCAAGTTTAGCTGTACCGGGAGACGATAAAATATCTGAAGAATAACCTCCATTGATATTTAGTATCAGCTTTACTACAGGGACCGTGGTTCTTTTTGCAAGAACCACTTTCAAACCATTGCTTAAAGTAGCACGTTCAAATTCCGGGAAATTGATCGTTGGTGGCACTCCAAGTTCAGGAAGAGTTGTGCGGTCAACATCACTTGCCGAAGCTTCGAATTTTGGGAAAGGTTTTACCTCAAGGATGTATTCCCCATCGGTTAACCAATCTTTTGCAGCCTTTGTAATTTCTTCCGGTTTTGCATTAAGAATATCTTTCAGGTAGAGCTTATATTGGTCCGGATTGTTGAAATATATCTGTGAACGGGCAAGGATATCAGACTTTCCTCCAAATCCGCCAACGCGTTCCATTCCTCTTACCATGGAAGCGAAATTTTTAGTTTTGACCTTTTCTAATTCTTCACCCTGAGGACCAGAATCGATCAGTTTTTGTATTTCTTCATCGATAATAGCGTTAACTTTATCAATATCTGCAGACGGTTTAAGGTCAGTTTGTATGGTAAAGAGACTGGCAATTTCATTTCCGGCAACATAGCTGACTATAGATGAGACCAGTTGCTCATCATAAACCAATCGTTTATACAGACGTGAATTTTTTCCGGATGAAAGAATCTGGGACACAATATCAAGCATATTAGCTTCATAGGTGCCATCGGCAGGGACATTCCAAACCTTGTAAAGGCGTTCCTGGTTCACTCTGTCCTGCATTACCTGTTTGATTTTCCCTGTGCGTTTGGCAGTCCACGATTCCATTTTTACGATGGGCTGTCCGGGAGGAATAGCCCCAAAATATTTTTTTACTTTTTCAATGGCTTCATCCGTTTGAATATCTCCCGCAATAACCAGCACTGCATTATTAGGAAAATAGTAAGTTTTAAACCAGTTCTTTACGTCGTCCAATGATGCCGCCGACAGATCTTCCATAGAACCTATGACAGTCCATGAATAGGGATGGTCGCTCGGATAAACCGCTTTGGACATATATTCATCAACATTCCCGAAAGGCTCGTTTTCATATTGTCGCTTTTCATTTTGCACTACTCCGCGTTGTTCATCCAGTTTTTCCTGGGAAATGGCATTCACCATAAAGCCCATCCTATCGCTTTCAAGCCAAAGTACTCTGTCGAAGGCTGAGACAGGGACAGTCTCGAAATAATTGGTGCGGTCGTTATTCGTGGTCCCGTTTAGATCAGTAGCACCTACTTTATCCAGTGCATTGAAATAATCGTCATCGAAATGTTCGCTCCCGTTAAACATTAAATGTTCGAATAAATGGGCAAATCCGGTGCGGCCAGGCTTTTCATTCTTTGAGCCCACATGGTACCAAACGTTTATTGCTACAACAGGTGCCTTATGGTCTTCATGAATGATTACTGTGAGGCCATTGCTGAGAACGACTTTCTTGTAGGGGATGTCTATCCCTGATAATTTAATATCGTCCTGTGCGCTAAGGGTGAGAGTCATTGAAGCTAAAAGCATCCAGCTAAGAAAAAGGATTTTCGATTTCATTTTTAAGAGTTATGGGTTATACAATGAAGTTTGATATCACTATAATCAATATTTTTTTTTGGCTTTACAGTAAACATCTCTTCATGTCGAAAAGTTCAACCGTCAATAGTTAGCCTGTTTCCCGCAAAGATAGGTGAAGTAATTCATACGAATTAATGTATTCCTATATAAGATTCAGTAACAATCAGCAAGTCAAAATCAAGCGGGGGTTTAATGGTTTTTAGACATAAAAGGCTATCTTTAAAATATTCAATGAGACACTTGATCCATTAGGGGTATTTGCCAATGAAGGGAAAATGATGGATTCCAGTTTGTTGGAAGCACCACGCCAGCGCAATACTCGTGAAGGAAACAAGCATATTAAGGAAACCGGAAAGGCCCCGGAGAACTGGAAGTGCGTGTTTTTGTAAGTACCTGATAATTAATTAAATAAAAATATGGGGAGGGGTAATTTTTTTTTAGAAAAACATTGTATAGTTTTATTGAAATATTAACCGGGCAAAGACCTGTTTTTAGAGGTACCCTAAAAATTTATAAATCATGAAAAGAAATCTATTGCTTTTTACACTAGTTTTATTCTTTTCTAACACCTTCTCACAAGGAATTACAGATTCGTTGGTTTCAGTTCAAAAACTTTGGAGCATAGTTGATAATTATCAAACCTTAATCGGTGGAAAACCGGTATGTTATTATATTAAAATTTCTTCTGATACAATTGTCAACACAATTAATTATAATAAAGTTTTAAGAACCTACGATAAAAATAAGCAGCATTGGACTAAAATTGGTTTTATAAGAGAAGATTCTTCAGGAGTATATTTTATGACTAATAATTTAATGAGTAATAAAATGGAAGAAGGTCTTATCTATAATTTTAATGTTACTATAAATGACACAGTTAAAATTTTTAATCCTACTTTATATCATCCAATAGATGCAATAGTAAAGTCCGTTGCGGATACAATAATTAATTTTAAGACAAGGCGGAAAATCACTTTAATAAATGAATGGGATTCAGAAGTCTGGATTGAAGGTATAGGAAGTTTAAATGGTATCATTCAGAGCGGATGGCGATTATCTGGAATTACTGGAGCGAATCCCAGGCTGCTATGCTATTTTGATAATGAAACGTTAGAATTTAGCAATCCTAAATATGATTTTTGCTTCTGTTCCTCAACTACAAATGTAAAAACAGGATCTAAAAATGTTTTATTTGACATTTTCCCAAATCCCTTTATAAATGAATTATTTGTTAGAATGAATATTAATTCAGATTTATCTTCTTGCAAAATCAAATTATATAATATAGAAGGAAAAGAAATGCCTATACAACAAATAACAAGAACTGATACTTATTACCAATTAAACATAGGCAATATTGTACAAGGTAACTATATATTAAGTATAACAGATGGGGAAAAATGTTACTATGAGAACGTAATCAAACAATAAAATTTCATGAACTTAGGAGGCGAAAATATAATGCTAATTTATTAACTCCTCTTACTACTAATTCCCGTTTCGTATTTTACGGATCATTTCTTTCGGGTCCGGAGCAGAAAAAACAGTATTACCTGCAACAAAAACATCGACTCCTGCTTTTCTGAGTTCAACGCTGTTTTCCAGTGTGACTCCGCCGTCTACCTCGATAAGGGTTTCAAGCCCCTGAGATTGGATCATTGTTTTCAACTTTTTTATTTTGTTGTATGATCCGGGAATAAATTTCTGTCCTCCAAAACCGGGATTGACAGTCATCAGCAAAACCATGTAAAGATCAGGCAATATTTCTTCCAAAACGGAAACCGGGGTATGGGGATTTAGCACTACTGTGGCCGTCATCCCGAGTTCTTTAATATTCTGAACAGTTCGGTGAAGGTGGTAAGAGGCTTCATAATGTACCGCAAGGTTATCGGCTCCGCAATCTTTAAATTGTTTGATGTATCTTTCAGGCTCTGTGATCATAAGATGCACATCGAGAGGTTTTTTGGAAACTGATTTAATTTTCTCAATGATAGGAAAGCCGAAGGAAATATTGGGTACGAAAACTCCATCCATAATGTCAAGATGGATAAAATCAGCTACACTTTCATTTAGCATTTCGATTTGTTCTCCCAGACGGAGGAAATCTGAAATAAGGATTGATGGGGAAATAAGAGACATAAATTGTTTTTAACAAAGATAATGATTCTATAGGAATTAGCCTAGGTAAGTTTTTAATATTACTCTTTCTCTTGTTAGGTTGAACTCTTCACCGATTTCCTCGAGACTGTGTGCATGTTTTCCATTAAGCCCAAAGTAAAGCCTTAAAATGCTGGCCTCTCGAGATGTTAGTGTGGAAAATGCTCTTTCAATTTCCTTTCTCAATGATTCATACAAGAGTTCCCGATCCGGGCTGGGGGCATCGGAATTAAGAAGAACATCATAAAGATTTCCTTCTTCCCCATCCAGAAGAGGGGCGTCCATCGAAAGATGCCTGCCTGATGAACGCATGGCATCTCTTACGTCGACAGGTGCCAGCTCCATCATCTGAGCAACTTCCAGTATTGTAGGCTCTCTTTCGAATTTTTGCTCAAGCTCGTTAAAGGCCTTATTAATTTTGTTAATGGATCCGATTTTATTTAAAGGAAGGCGAACGATTCGCGATTGTTCTGCGAGAGACTGAAGGATCGCTTGACGAATCCACCAGACAGCATAGGAAATAAACTTAAAGCCACGGGTTTCATCAAAACGCTGTGCAGCTTTAATAAGCCCCAGATTGCCTTCATTAATAAGGTCAGGAAGGCTTAATCCCTGGTTTTGATATTGTTTGGATACTGAAACTACAAAGCGCAAATTTGCCTTTATCAGCTTCTCCATAGCCTGGTGGTCCCCCTTTTTTATGCGCCTTGCAAGATCAACCTCTTCTTCTGCAGTGATAAGCTCAACCTTACCTATCTCATGAAGGTATTTATCTAAGGATGGTGTTTCCCGATTTGTGACCTGCTTTATGATTTTAAGCTGCCTCATGCGGATGAAAGTTGAATAATTTTTTTACGAAAAAAACTCTACTCTTGTTTCGAAAACCGGCTCAATTTAGCTTTTTTCTTTTATATTTGATTAATGTTCTAAGAAAAAACAATTCTTTTTCAATCTTGTTTTACTATTCTTATTAGATATCCCGATAATTAATAATTAAGAAAAATTTGGTAGAACAAAGTAAATGAATTAATATTGTACTATAAAATTCCCGGAAAGCATTTCATTTATTTCCCAAACCATAGTTATCATAATGATTTTGACGGTTTTGACTCCATTAAAGAATTAAATGAGCATTTACAGAATTTAATCTAAATACATCATTTATTAATTTCCTTAAGTAAAACAATGTACGACATTCTTGAATTAAACAAGAAGCTTCTCACCGATTTGCGTGAAATAGCTAAAGAACTGAAAATTAAAAGAGTAGAATCTTATAAGAAGCAGGATCTAATTTATAAAATCCTCGATCAGCAAGCAATTGTAGCATCGGAAGCAAAAACTTCGCGGAAAGAAGTTTCAAATCAAAATCGAAGAGGCCGGAAAGATGATTCCGCTGAAACGACGTCACCTTCTCAAGATAAAGGACGGGCAAAGAAGGTTGAAACTATCAAGGAGCCAGATGTGCAAGCTGCCAAACCTGAGCAAGCTGCCAACCCCAGACCGGCTGCCAACCCCAGACCAGCAGCCAAGCCCAGGCCTGCAGCCAAACCCAGAGCTGCAGCCAAACCTGAGCAAGCTGCCAAACCTGAGCAAGCTGTTAAACCCGGACAAACTCAGTCAAAATCCACACCTTCCCCCACTACTGGTGCTGAAAAGAAAGCTGCTTCTGAAGATCAAACTGCAGCTGAAACAAAAAGAGAAAAGCCTCATCATAAAAACCGAAGTGACGACAGGCATGTTCCCAGAGAGGATAAAGGCAATGTTTCCCGCCCTCAAGATCAACAGTCCAGAAGAGTTGATGATAGCGATAAAAAAAGACCTCCTTACGACAAAAGTCAGCAGGCAGGATTTAGAAAAAACTTACCCAATCAGGGTCAAGGTCAAGTCGCACAGGGGCAGGAAAGAAGACAAAACGATAAATATGATTTTGAAGGGCTTATTTCTAATTCCGGCGTGCTGGAAATTATGCCTGATGGGTATGGTTTTCTTCGGTCTGCAGATTATAATTATCTCAATTCTCCCGATGATATATATGTTTCTCAATCCCAGATTAAATTATTTGGCTTAAAAACTGGTGATACAGTTAAAGGAACTATTCGTCCTCCTAAAGAAGGGGAAAAATATTTTCCTCTGATAAAAGTTGAGGAAATTAATGGACGTTCTCCAGATTTTATAAGGGATCGGATACCTTTTGATTTTCTCACTCCTTTATTTCCTGAAGAAAAATTCAAGCTTATTGGAAATGGGCATAATAACCTTTCTGTGCGCGTGGTGGATATGTTTTCTCCAATCGGTAAAGGACAACGCGGATTAATTGTTGCCCAGCCTAAGACAGGGAAGACCATTTTACTTCAAAATATTGCCAATGCCATAGCTGCGAACAATCCTGAAGTATACATGATTATTCTGCTCATCGATGAGAGACCTGAAGAGGTAACTGATATGGCCAGAAATGTTAACGCCGAAGTCATATCATCTACTTTTGACGAGCCTGCAGAGAGGCATGTGCGGGTTGCAAATATTGTGCTTGAAAAAGCAAAAAGACTAGTGGAATGCGGACATGATGTGGTTATTCTTCTTGACTCCATCACTCGTCTGGCACGCGCCTTTAATACAATTGCACCGGCATCCGGTAAGGTACTTTCGGGTGGGGTTGATGCTAACGCACTTCACAAACCCAAACGATTTTTTGGTGCTGCAAGGAATATTGAAAATGGAGGATCTCTAACCATTATATCGACTGCTCTTACAGAAACAGGATCCAAGATGGACGATGTAATATTCGAGGAATTCAAAGGCACCGGAAACATGGAGCTGCAATTGGATCGAAAACTTGCAAACAAACGAGTGTGGCCTGCAGTGGACATTAATACATCCAGTACCCGTCGTGAAGATCTTCTTCTAAATAAAGGTATGCTAAACAAATTGTGGATTCTAAGGAATTATCTTGCCGATATGAACCCTGTCGAAGCAATGGAGTTTCTATCCGACAGGATGTCAAAAACTGAATCAAATGAGGAGTTTTTGGTTTCGATGAATGCACAATAGATCATTGTACGAGGCTGTCTGAAAAGTCTTAGGCTCTTATTTGCTTTAATTAAAAACCTTAAATATTAGAACACGGATTCCGGTAGTTATCGGAATCTGCGTTCTAATCCAACCACTGGGTTTCAAATTGCAATTAATATTAAAATAACCCATCTTTTTAGAAAGCCTCAGATTTCATATAACCCATCTGGATAATGTAATTCTATTATTTGAAATCAGTATATATAAGAATTTCACCCGCCTTTTATTGAGCAAAGTTCTCTAAAAATCGTACTTTTGCATTCGTTTTAGAAATAACTTAAAGTTTTAATTTATAAATACTTAATCAGGAGTAGAAATGACAGATAAAAAGAAATTTTTGACCTGTGATGGTAATTATGCTGCAGCTCATATAGCATATATGTTTAGTGAGGTGGCTGCTATTTATCCGATCACGCCTTCTTCAACTATGGCAGAATACATTGATGAATGGGCAGCGCATGGAAGGAAAAATATTTTTGGAGAAGCAGTCAAAGTCACTGAAATGCAATCCGAAGGAGGAGCAGCAGGTGCTCTTCATGGTGCTTTGCAGGCAGGGGCATTGGCATCTACCTTCACTGCATCACAAGGTTTGCTTTTGATGATTCCGAATATGTACAAAATTGCAGGAGAACTACTACCCGGAGTCTTTCATGTAACAGCTCGTAGTCTTGCTGCTCAGGCTTTATCCATTTTTGGTGACCATAGTGATGTTATGAGTGCACGTCAGACAGGGTTCGCCTTTTTGGCGACAGGTAGCGTTCAGGAAATTATGGATATTTCAGCGATTGCCCATCTTGCTTCAATTAAATCAAGAATTCCTTTCGTTCACTTTTTCGACGGTTTCCGTACCTCACATGAAATACAAAAGGTCGAAGTACCGGAGATGGAACAATTGACCAGTTTACTCGATTGGGATGCACTTCAAAAATACAGAGACAATGCATTGAACCCGGAGCACCCCGTAACCAGGGGAACTGCCCAAAACCCGGATATTTATTTCCAGACCAGGGAAGCTTCCAATACATTCTATGAGAAGGTGCCTGATATTGTTGAAGGATATATGAACGAACTTTCAAAAATATCTGGAAGAGAATACCATCCTTTCACCTATTATGGTGATGTGAATGCTGAAAATATTATTGTAGCGATGGGATCCGTTACTGAAACTATCAAGGAATCTATCGATTATTTGATGCAAAAAGGAGAGAAGGTTGGGGTTATTTCCGTTCACCTTTACCGCCCATTTTCAGGCAAGTATTTCTTCAATGTTTTGCCAAAATCGGTAAAGCGAATTACTGTTCTTGATCGTACAAAAGAGCCCGGTGCCAACGGCGAACCTTTGTACCTCGATATACGCGATCTTTTTTATGGACGTGAAAATGCTCCTTTGA
>CAJDXG010000028.1_pt1 | contig 9736 bp, 10 predicted proteins | sample 7391801 | NCBI WGS metagenome assembly CAJDXG01 (sample SAMEA7055713, study PRJEB34461) | soil metagenome | biome: terrestrial ecosystem; feature: Peninsula; material: soil | place: Antarctica | collected 2016 | reverse complement strand
CCATGACAGGAAGCACAGTTCTTGTTATAGAGCATTTTTCCTACTTCAAGAGATTCTGCATCAGCCTTTACCGGATTTTTCATGGTTTTGTATTCAGCTGGAACAGGCCAGGGTTTGGGATCCTGCTGAGAAATAGCAGATGACATTAATATTGCCGCACCAATTGTTGCAGCCATCATTGTTAAAAGAGCACTTTTTTTCATGTTTTCTAAAATTAAAATTAATAAAATGATCAATGAACTTCCTGCCAGCCTGTTATCATACTCTTGAAATTACTTCCCGGAGTCTTTCCCATTGTACTGACATATATGTGAATTATTAAAAATATTGAAACTAAAAATCCCATAACGATATGCAGTTGGGCGGTTAAGAATATCCCCGAAAAACCAAATAAACTTTTCAAAATAAATTCCGGAAATAAAAGTGACCAACCTGTAATGAATAACAAAGGTAATGCCAGATACATAGTAAAAACATAAGAAACTTTTTGCAATGGGTTAAATTTTCGTTTTTCATTCACGGGATACGGAGATTCTTCACCCTTAAAAACTCCGATAGCATAATATCGAAATTGCTTCATCAACTTGATACTTAGTCCTTTCAACTTTAGATAGTAATGCTTTCCATTGGGTGTAAAAATGTTCCCGATAAAAAATACAAAATAAGAAATCGTCAGGATAATACCACTTATGTTATGAAGTGAAACCGCTATATCAAATCGTATAAAAGGTGAATCCACCTGTGAATATTGCATACTTATTCCAGTAATGATCAAAAGAATGATAAAAACTGCATTAGACAAATGCCACAACCGGAGCCATACAGGATAATAATATATTTTTTCAGCCATAAATTAATGTTTTTTGATGATCATTCTCACTATTGTGTGAACAGCAATCACTAAAAGAGTGAGTCCAAAGAAGAGCAGGCTAACAATGTTCATAAACGAACTCCTGTTTGCACCGATCACATAGGATTCGTTATTGATTATCAACCCATTTATAAAACCTGATTTTTCACGGCTTTGCTGAGCACGAAATTTATACAGAGTTCCCATGAGTATTGAATTACGGGAATGACATTCAACACAGTTTTTGACTGCCTTTTCTGCTGGGAGAATATTATGGGCAACCAGGATGCTATCGTTCATCTGGGAATGGCATTCGATGCAGCGGACTGATTTAAAATGTAGGCTTTGATTAGGGAGCCACTTATGCTTAGGAATAATATTTCCAAGATCGCGCTCAGAAAGAAGACGGAATTTTTCTTCATTTCCATGGCATTCCAGACATATATTATTGGATTTAAGAACAATTTCTGCAATGCTCTCATCTGATCTGCTAAGAAGATTGTAAGAATGGGGATCGTGACAATTCCAGCAGGAAAAATCACCTTGAAATGCTGTATAATGCACAGATTTTTGATGTTCCACTTCAATTTCCTCAAACTGAAATTTAGAAAAGAGTTCATCACCCGCATGACAGTCATTACATGTCCAATATTCTGCGAAACGCAGATCCCGGGCATGGGGAAAAGCTTTATATTCTTCTGCATGACAGTCGAGGCAACTAAAACTCCAGTGAACAGAATGATAAAATTTATCGCTGTCAATATTATAATCAGTGCACATATTCTGTTTTCGCTCTTTTCCGGAAGATTCATCTTTCAGAGTAAAAAACTTGTTCCCGTGACATTGAAGACACTCTGCATTTTCCTCTGCAAAGACCGAATTTTCTATACCCTTCACGATCACAGGTTCATCATCCTGAATACGGGCAATCGCTGATTTCAGGAATATTCCAAAAATAGCAGTTGCAATAAGGATGATAGGTACAATGGACCGTTTATTCTTTTTCATATACTATTTTATCAGAATCGTATTGTTATATTAAATCCAACAAGGAAATCTCCATCTGCGAGATCGTTCGTATTATATACCAGGTTTCTTTGATTTATAATACCTGAATAGTTGGCAATAAAAACCTGGAAACAATGCGTGGCAGTTCCAATTTCTATCCCTGCTGCGAGGTTAGGCTTCACATTATAGCCGTCTTGAGATGTAAGGTTTTGATCATACTCGGCAATGATGGAAGTACTTCCAAGCACTTTTGCTCTTCCTCCGGCATGGATAGTTAAGTTTGCATTTTTCATTCCTTCAGGTACCGAGTTATAATAAATAAACCCAGGAGCTATTTGAGCAGAATATTTCATGTTAAATCTTTTAGCCAGGATCAATTGTGTAAAATAAGAAATCCGGTGGATTTCTCTGTATTGCTCTTTTGGCCCGAAGTTATCTTTGTTACGGGCATCCAGAACAATATTTCCATAATAACTAAGAGAAACAGGCATGCTATTCGAACGGGTTTGTTGCAATACAGCATATTTCCACTGAAAATCCTGGAGTTTATAATCCTTGGTTGAGCCGCCACCAATCATTATTCGGTCAGTAAGTCCATAACTAACTCCTAATCTAATATTAGAGGGAGCATAAATTCCATATATATCGGATATTCCATTGGCATTTACCAAACCAAATCTGTGATATATCTGAAGGTCAAAACCTCCTTTAATGGGACTTACAATTGTTTGATTATCAATAAGAATAGAAGTTTCGAAAGGAGATCTTACCGGTTTTTCGTCCGAGTCTTCCTGTGCAACAACAGGGAGAACAAATATAAATAAAAGGAAAATCGAATAAATCTTTTTCATATGTAGTGTTTTTAGGTAAATTCCTCGGTTAGTAATTTAGTTTTTTTTCGCTCCTTGTGTGATCCAACCCAATATGTCAATGTAATTTGGGGAAGCACTGTTAACCCCACCATGGCCATTATAAAGTTTTTTGAGTAATTTGCTTTCCTCAGCTTTAGATTTATTGATATAGTCTCCATCTATGACTGCTTGATAGGCATTCCCGGCAGATAAATCAGGGGGCTGTGCACCTGCTTTGTGACACTGTGCGCAGTTCTTGAAAATAGGTTCAATATCAGCACTAAAACTGTAAACTTTATTATTGTCAATTCCGGGAGGTTCATAGGTATGTTTTTCACAAGAATATAACCCGAAAAATAATGCTGTTAAACCAACTAAGATTATCCCGGCAAGTCCGTTCTTCTTCCCTTTCCATATATTTTTCATGCTTCGGCCTCCTCATTTATAGTGTAGATACAAAAATACCTATGTAAAGCTATACAAATATATGTCTTCTGTCAGAATTTAATTGAGACAAGTAAGATGTTCTACATTATATTTAGCGATTTAAATTGATACTAAATAAGAGAATTCTTTCCTATGTTTTCTCCTGATGGAAAAAAACGTGCTTTTTTCTTAAACAGAAATAATGGATGTACAAAGGATACTATTGTTTTTATTGCTCATTGGGCTGATTAATTAATAGTTGATAAGACCTTTATATTTTTTTACTTTTGAACCATCATCTCTTTAAAGTCAATTTTATATGGTGAAATCTGATAAAAAGCATTTTTTCAACTTTAGAGTTTCTTCCGATTTACTTGATAGTTATGGCCATATGAACAACGCACATTATCTTGAGCTATATGAGAATGCGCGTTGGGATATCCTTGAACAAAGCGGAATGGGAAGACAATTTCTCAGCGATGCAAAAATTGGGCCGGTCATACTTGAAATAACTATTCGATTTAGTCATGAATTAACAGAGGGACAGTATATTACCATAGAAACAAATAGTCGGAAAAAGGGTGATCGTCTGTTTTATTTCGATCAAAAAATGATTAATGAAGAGGGAAAAGTTTGTAATCTGGCAACATTTACCACCTCCCTTTTTGATATCAAAAATAGAAAAATGATACGGGCAGATGGAAAATGGCTTACAGCCATGGGTTTTTAATAAATATCAGGTTTTGGATTTTTTATTCGCAGTGTCTATTAGATAATTTTAATACATCAATAATGAAAACATTACTATTAGTAGCTCTCTCATGTATGGCATTTCCGTTATGGTCTCAGAATGGAAATGCTGATTGCATTCACGGGAAAGTCATTGAAGGACAGAGTATGAAATCCCTTATGCTTAAAAAGGATATTCCCTATTCCGTTTACCTTCCTCCTGATTATGATGTTTCACAGCGCTCCTACCCTGTCGTTTACCTTCTTCATGGCTATTCTGATGATGAAATAGCCTGGGTTCAGTTTGGGGAAGTGAATATTACTGCAGACAGGCTGATCGCTAACAGGGAGATACCTCCCATGATTATTATTATGCCTGATGCTGAAATCACCTGGTTTATAAACGACTACAAAAATGAAGTTCCATACGAGGATATGATTATTGACGAGTTCATCCCCTTTATTGATAAAACTTACAGAACACGGAAAGATCGGGAATTCAGAGCAGTCTCAGGCCTTTCGATGGGTGGATACGGAAGCCTGGTTTGGGCACTTCACCATCCGGAAACATTTTCATCCTGTGCTGCATTCAGTTCTGCAGTTCACAGCACAGAAGAAATACTAGAAATGTCTGACGAGCAATACAGGAATTATTTCAATTTTTTGAGTTTATATGGACCTTCCGGTAAAACAGGAAGGATAACTGATCACTGGAAAAAGAATTCACCAATTGAAATAGTAAAAAGTGTTCCAAAAGCTGAAATTGAAAAAGTAAGGTTTTACATCGATTGCGGGGATGACGATTTTCTTTACAGGGGAAACTCCATGCTTCATATTGCCATGAGAGACAAAAATATATATCATGAATACCGCGTCAGAGACGGGGCACATGGCTGGGGTTACTGGAGAAATAATATTGGAGAAGGTTTAAAATTTATTGGGCAGGGTTTTCACAGATAATGAAAAACCATCGACCTTCACTAAATATCATGGTATAAAACTATAGTCATGATATTCATTAAAGTTATTGAAGTACAGTTGTTCAGCTATATATATTATCCAAAAACATTAATTCCATGAAAAATATAACCCGATCAATTTTTTTTGCATCATTTTGTTTAATATTTATTTTATCGGTGAAAAATTCAAATGCACAAAAAGTTAGTCCCATAGAGGATATAATTCCTGAATATGTTGAAGGGACATCTGCCCTTTTGGGGGAAGGAAGTATATGGGATTATGATAAATCAGTCCTTTACTGGATAGATATTGATGGAGAGAAATTCTGGACCTTCGATCCTTTAACCAGGAAACACACTGAATATGAGCTTGGTTCAAAAGTGGGCTGCCTTGTACCGGAGACCATAAATTCCGTTGTTGTTGCTTTACAGGATGGTGTTTACAGAAAATATCTGGATTCAGGCAAACTTGAATTTATTTCCAGACCTGCTTCATTAAAATCCGAAGAAAGGTTCAATGACGGAAAATGTGACGCTCAAGGCAGATTATGGGTAGGCACGATGAGGCTTGAAGGAAAACGAGGAGATTCCCATTTATATAAAATGGATAAAAAAGGAACTTTCTCTGAGATGATTAATAATGTCTCGATTTCCAATGGCATTGTCTGGTCTATCGATAATAAAAAGATGTATTACATTGATACACCCACCCGTAAAGTAATGGAATATTCATTTAATCTCAAGAAAGGAACAATCTCTGATCCCCGCGTTGCTGTTCAAATTCCAGAAGGTATTGGAGGTCCTGATGGGATGACTATAGACAATGAAGGGATGATATGGGTTGCAATTTGGGGAGGATCATCCGTTTGCCGTTTTGACCCACGAACAGGGGAATTATTGGCTCGGGTAAAATTGCCTGTGAAAAATGTGACCTCTTGTGCTTTCGGCGGGAAGAATCTCGACATCCTTTTTATTACCACGGCCAAGGGAGAGGAAGGCGAGAATGAAGGGCTTCCCTCCGGCGGACTTTATATGGCTATACCGGGAGTTAAAGGAATAAAAGCCAATTCAATTCATTTAGACTAAGATTTTATTATTTATGGACAGAAGAAAATTTATCAATACCTCTGGAATTCTTGCTATTGGGACAACTGCTGACCTAAAGCTATCTTTATTGCTCGGGTCCTCCTCATCGAAACCTTTACAGGGAATTCAGGAAAAACCCGGATATAGACTCAATCAAAATGGAAGTTTTGATATTTATACTGAGGAAATCGCTCTGCGTAATTGTTATCCGATAATCGATAACAAACAAATAATGCCTCTGAGACTCACCATTTCAGACAATGGAAATTCCGGGAGGATTAAATATGATCTGGACAAGGGCAGTATTATTATCAATTTTGACAAATCGGGAGACACCTTACTAATCAGCCCGGAAATTTTGGGATTTAGTCATGCTCCAAAATGGTTTATGCCTATTGGAAGTGCAATTGTAGAAGGAGGGGAAAGCTTTTTTCATCAAGGATTTGATCCGAGTGAAAAAAGCGGAATAGTTTCGTTTCATGAGCTGAAAAATGGTTTGTCTAAGAGGAGTCCAACCAGATTGAATGCAGTAAATAGTTACTTTGTTTCGGCTATTCTTTCTTCATCAGATAAATGTTTAGCCTGGACAGTAAATGATAATTCTGCCTTCCTGAACAGAAGCAGTATTTACAATTCCGATTTTCTATCTGTTCCACCCGATAATTTCCCCACTCCGGAAAAAGCATGGCTTAACTTCGGATATTCACTTGAAAATATTACTCTTGCCAGAGAAATTCTGTCACTACCGTCGATAAGTTTCAACTCAGGAACTTCGCCCTACAACACTATTACAGCACTGCTGAAACAAATAGCGACAGACCAAAAGCTGAGCATAAAAAAAGCACCCTCAATATGGACTTCCGAAGATTATGATAATGAAGGTTTTGGGTATGAACAATTGAAGTTATTCCTTGCAAGTTTGAAAGCTTCAAAAGAAAATGCCATTTATGATACTATCCTGATAGATTCGGGTTATTGCATTTCAGGCGATTGGCTGTTACCGGATTCCAGATGGCCCGGAGGCCTGGCTGAGGCAGCTACTATTATCGACAGGAATTTATATTTACCGGGAATCTCCCTTAGTCCTTTCGTTGTAAGTGAAAAATCAGCACTTTTTAAAAATCAAAGAGACTGGTTTCTCAGAGATGAAAACGATTCCCTGATAATTGCAGAACATAAGATAGATGGTTTATGTTATATACTGGATACAAGCAATGCCGGTGCTTTCAATTATCTTCAGAATACATTTCGCACCCTGAGAGCTTCCGGTTTCCGACATTTTAAAACAGATTATATGAACTTGGGTTATCGTGATTCCACACTCGTAAAAAGAAACTCAAAAGGAAAAACTTCTGCGCATTATTATAATGAGGTTTTGATGATGATCAGAAAAGAAATCGGCCCTGAGAGCTTCTGGCAGGTTGCAGATGCACCCTATCAGGCTTTTACAGGATATGCTGATTCAATGAAGGTAACGTCGGAAAAGGAGAGTGAAGCACCATCTGATCCAAAACAAGAACTTAGTGACATGCATTTTGCCCAGATATTTAATAATGTTTTGTGGCAAAACGATTCCGGCAAGATCAATTTTGATAAAAGAGATCAAAAAGAAGATCTTGAAAAATCGTTTCCTTTTTACTATGGAATTACAAGAAGCCTTATCAGTACCTCTCAAAACCTGACCACAAATCCAGAAGCCTTAAGTTTATGGCAATTAATAAAGCCTGCTCCTTCCCTTCCTGAGCCCTGTTTTTATAACTGGCACATTATGAATAAAGTCATGGAAGTTTCTTCCAAACTAAATGAAGGGCTTTTTGCACTGCTATTAATTAATACTTTAGGAGAAAGTCAGGATATTTCAATTGATATTCACGAGCGGTTTAAACTGAACAAAATTCAAGTTTTTAAATGGACAAAGGAAAATGGCTTTGTCGATCATTCTTACCAACAAAACCTGGAATATAAGATGAAGGCCAATGAAATGGCACTTTTCTATATCGGAGCAGAAAATTTGAAAAAACCAGGACAGATAAGTCTGTCTGGAGCTGTTATAAACAAAAAAAACTTTAAATAATGTTGAAAATTGTATTTCTGGATGCTAGTACGGTTGGTAAAATAGCAAATATACGGGTTCTTGAAAAACAGGGAGAACTGGAAATGTTTGCGATGACCAAACCGGAAGAAATAATTGAAAGAAGTAAGGATAAGGATGTCATTATATGTAATAAAGTTCTTATCACTAAAGAAGTGATGGAACAATTGCCAAAACTTAAACTTATTTGTATAGCTGCCACCGGCCTAAACAATGTTGACCTGGAATATGCTAAAGAAAAAGGTATAACTGTAAAAAATGTAGCAGGTTATTCTACAGAATCAGTTGCCCAACTGACTTTTACAATGCTTCTTTATCTGGTAAGCAAACCCGCTTATTATGATAACTATGTAAAATCGGGTGAATATGCAAAATCAGATATCTTTACGAATTTTGGATCTCCATTTTGGGAATTGTCGGGGAAACGCCTTGGAATTATTGGCTTGGGGACAATTGGCAGAAGGGTGGCCCAAATTGGTCAGAGTTTTGGGATGGAAGTGGTATTCCATTCAACTACGGGCAGAAACAACAACATAAATTATCGGAGATTTGATCTGGAGACTCTTTTAGACACTTCAGATGTAGTTTCTATTCATGCTCCGTTAACTGATCTCACTAAGGGCTTAATCAACTATGAAAAAATGAAAAGGATGCGGCCATGTGCAATTCTTCTGAATACAGGCAGAGGAGGCATTGTAATAGAAAAAGATCTCGCACGTGCACTGGATGAGGGAATATTGGGAGGTGCAGGCATAGATGTTCTTGAACATGAACCGATTTTACCGGATAATCCTCTGTTAAAAATCAAAAACAAGGATAGGCTCCTTATCACTCCACACATTGCTTGGGCAAGCATGGAGTCCAGACAGCGACTTGTCGAAAAAATTGCTAAGAATATCGAGGAGTTTAAGAATATCTAATTGAATAACTATTGGATATATTTCCGGTATGTCAGGAGAAATAAAAAACGAGCTTCATAGAAATTAAAGAGGCTGTCTAAATTCATTTTTAGACAGCCTCTACCTTAATTTTCGTGGCTATTTCAATATTCCGGAAGGGAACGCCTTTGTTTTTATTCCAATGTTAAGTCCTTCACTTTAATATCTTTGAACCATACATCGTTCCCATGGTCCTGAAGTCCAATGTATCCTGCTTTATATTGTCCAAATTGCGGAAAATCCTTAAACTTTGAATTTGCTATCAGGTTTTTCCATGCATCCGTGCCTAAATGATATTCAAGGACGACTTCACCATTTTGCTTATGAAAAACAGTTCCCTGGTAAACAGTTATCTCTACTTCATTCCATTCTCCGGCGGGTTTTGTATTCTGAGGTACAGCAGGAATCAGGTCATAAAGTGATCCAGCCATGCGGTTTCCATCCTTACCTAATTTTGCATCCGGATGTCGGGTATTGTCGAGAATCTGCATCTCAGGAGCTGAATGCCATATTGGTGTACCAGAATCTTCCTGAATAAGATAAAATATTCCACTATTTCCACCCTGGGATATTTTCCATTTGAGGTGCAGCTCAAAATCCTTGAATTTTTGATCAAAGATTATATCGCCACCACTACCGCCTGCCTCTCCCTCTCCGGATCCTATGCATTTGAGAGTACCATCTTCGATAATCCATCCCTGAGCAGGGAAACTATCCTGATTATATCCACGCCAGCCTTCAGTCGATTTCCCATCAAATAATACAATCCAATTGTCTTCCTGGGCAATCTCTGTTGC
>CAJDXG010000195.1_pt1 | contig 9771 bp, 13 predicted proteins | sample 7391801 | NCBI WGS metagenome assembly CAJDXG01 (sample SAMEA7055713, study PRJEB34461) | soil metagenome | biome: terrestrial ecosystem; feature: Peninsula; material: soil | place: Antarctica | collected 2016 | reverse complement strand
ATAGACGCGTTTTAAAAAGTCCAGTTCACCTGTTTCTCAGGGAGAAACTCCGATGGTTTTTGTGCAATGGTTAAAACGAAAGGTTCATTCCTGTCGCCAGATCTTTTATGGCCACCCTTGAGCCGGACATGGGATGCGTTAAATATTTGTAGAGTTAAACGTTCCTACATGCAAACTTTTAATTTTGATTATAAATTCATATTTTTGCTATAGGAAGATTTATTCAAATCATCATTTTAATAACTGATGTGATACCGGTAAAACAGCGACCGGTCAAACATCGACAGAGTCCAGAGTATCCATCGGATTGTTTATACTGAGATGTTGGTGGCGTCACATATTTTTAAATGTACTGGTAACGTAATGTTGCATCTTTTAATGATTCTTTCAAGAGGGAATAATAGAAAAGCACAGTTGAATTACAAAGCAATTAAGACAAGACTATGGACACGGTAAAGGTCACTGATACAAAGTGATGAGGATTGCTATTGAGGATGAGGAGTCTTTTAAAATGAATAAAAAATAAAAAAAATCAAAATAATGATTAAAATGAACAGAATCAGAACGACCCTAAAGACACTATTGCTATTTGTTATGGGACTGCTCGTATTTACGAGTTGCCAGAATACCCCAGCGAAGGCCGAAACGAAAAAGCCTATGCCCCGGGTTGAAGATAAACATTTTATTGTAAAAGGTTTTCATGTTGATCTCCGTATACAGGTAATGACAATGGAGGCTCTTCGGGCGCTTGCTAATGAACTTGCAGACATGGGCATGAACACCCTGGTGATGGAATGGGAGGCATCATACCCTTATCTTAACAATGCTACAATATCCAATGAGCTGGCATATACCAGAAAGGAGGTCAAATCATTCGTTGACTACTGTAAAGGGAAGGGAATAGAGGTCATACCTCTGCAACAATGTTTTGGGCATATTGAATATATACTGAGGCATGACAGGTACGTCGAACTTAGGGAAGACCAGAAAGATATCTCGCAGCTCTGTCCCCTGAAAGAAAAGGAAGACAGTCTGTTGTTTACCGATCTCTTCGCAGACATGGCAGAAATGCATGAATCGGACTATATTCATATCGGCGGCGATGAGACTTATCTTCTCGGTCACTGCCCCGCTTGTTCCCTCAAGGCTGCCACAGAAGGAAAATCCAAACTTTTTGTTGATTATATGAAGATGATGTGCAATATCGTTATAAGTAATGGAAAGAAACCAGTGGACTGGAATTACGGATGGAAGACGAACCATTTCGGGGACATAGCTGCGTTGCAGGAACAGGGTAGGCAGTTCTGGGGCTCTCCTTCTATCAGATGCCATCCTGACAACTATTTTGTTACCGCTTGGGAGAAACACTTTAACAACCAGCGCGATTTCATACCATACGCCCGGGAGGCAGGATATATCGGTATGGTGATGACCTCATGGTCAACCACAGGACATTACGGATATACCTGGGATGTGGATTGGGAAGTGTTAGATTTGGAACCGGTCAGAAACACCTATCCACTCTCCGGCTTCAGGATTCTTCTGGCTTCCTATGCAGAAGCTCTTAGCCAGGAAGCTCCCATAGATCCCCACGGATTTGTGGTGAAGTATGCCAGTGAGCGCTTCGGTCTGACTGAGGGTGAGGGCGAATTGCTGTGGGAGATACTCACCATATCACCTGAGATCATCCGCGACGGTAAACCGGAATCATCGTCTTCAATTGCGGAAATGAGAGAAACAGTGATAGAAGCCGTTGCGAAGATGAACAAACTTAAGCCAAAGAATAACATCAATGAGTTTGAACACCTCAGACTTATGCTTGATATCAGGGATCATTACCTTGCCTTTAGGGATGTAGAATCACGCTTCAATGCTCCCGATTTTTCTATTAATGATAAAGAAAGCGTTGCTGCAGAACTGAAAAAGCTAATACAGGAATCACGAGGGCTGGATAAGAGGTTTGTAAAGTTGAACAAAGGGTTTATTCATGACAGTGAGATAGCTGATCAAAATATGGTCCGTAACAGAAAGTTACTGCTCCTTTACGACAGATTAACGGGTAAAAGGACTCTCTGATATGACTGGACACTAAGCGATATTTCTTTCATTACATAGTTAATTATCATTTTAACTGAATAAATTGAGTATCGCATCTCTGGCGATCACTCCGGAACACCTATGAGCGTGCTCTCCTCAAGGGTATTAGCTTGAAAAGTCAATTACAAACCAGCGTGGAAATGATACTTAATCAGGATAACCTACAGTTTGTGAAAGGATGATTACCTGCAACGGCTTCAGTCCCATCTCAGGTGCAAGTTTGTCGCGGGGTATAAGTCCTCTGATCACACAGGACAGCCCTTCCGATGCACAGAAGAGATAAACATTTTGTGCCATGAACCCTGTATTGGCCCAGGGCGAGAGAAGGTCCGTATCGGTAATCTGCTGTTCCTCCTTCAGTCCTCTTTTTGCCAGGTCTGCGACATAAATGAGGTTGACTGGAGCTATAGCAGGAAAATCCTGCATTCCGGTCAGCGCACGGATATCCCTGCTATGAATCTGGATTAAAGTATTCTCTTTTGCATCATATCGATAGAGTCCGCTCTTCAGGGTTACATAGACATCCATCTCCTGCAGGTTTTGAGATGATGGAGCCGTTCTTCTGCCGTCAGCCTCGCGATTTATGCCCCATGCTGCCCAAAGCAGATTGGAGAGCTGCTGTGGGGATAGATCCTTATTAGAAAAATCTCTCGACGACGCCCTTTCATTAAGTGCATCCATCAAAGGTTTGCCACCGGTCTTAGACGGTGAGGGGAGGATTAAGTCCTGAGCTTTCATCATTGCGGGAAAGATTACTAAAAATAAAAAGATAATTATTGAAGACGTTTTCAAAGGATGCTTCATATATGCTGGTATTTAGTTACGAAGATAATCAATTTTTACGGTTTATTGGGCCATGTTTATACGTAATAGATTATACAGGCCAGAGTAGTCAAGGTCAACGGCATGCTTATTTCCTGCTTTCTAACTCTTCCAGATCTCCTCTGTAGGATATAGATTGCCGGTCGATGCTGTTTACATTTAGATTCGCTGATCCTGTCTCTGAGATATAAAAGATGAAATCCAGACTGTCATTCTTATTTGAGGTTTTGAATGTAATAATCCAGCCTCCTTTATCCCATATCTCAACCTTTAAATCTGATATTTTCCCATGAAAGTTCATCGGAGAATCAGTGCTTCCATATTCGGCACGATAGGCTCTCCCAAAATAAGGCAGATAGCAATCGAGATCCTGGTCCTTTATTATAACCCTATAAGAGCTGGTGAGTGATCTGCTCCCTCCTGATGACGGTAACATGTGATTGGCATTAAACTGCCATTCTCCTGACTCAACCGAAGTCCTTGTCTTATAAATCTGTTCTGCTTTTTGTGCAGCTTTTCTCTCTTTCCTTGTCAATGGCGTTTCCTGGGAAAACATTGTACTCACCGAGAACAACATTATCATAAATAAGAATATTTTTTTCATGATGACTATTGATTTTATTTCGAAGTAACTTGAATAATATTTATGTAATTGCAAAAATAATACCACAGGTGAAAATGAAGACACTAAAGAAATTTAGGATAAAAAAGCTTTGTAATTTGTTTGTAAGGAAGGAGTTGCTGAAGTTGATAAAAAATGCCCGCTGCCAGATGTTGATATTTCAAAGTCCAGTTTACCGAACAATTTGTAAGTAAGTAGGGTTTTAAGGATAGGGAAATTGCGTAAATTGCAAATGAGGTCTGATAACAAATAAAGAAGCAAGACAAGAAAATAGAATCTTTGGCATAAGGTTGAAATCGCTTGAAGCGGATAAATTAATTCTTAAAATTTATAAAAAGATGAAAAAGAAAATTAATAAGCTGATCCCGCCTGAAAGTCAGGCTGAAAAAATAGTGAAAGATGATCCTGAGGGTTATCCTCTTTATCCTGACAGCGAAGATATTTATAGAAACTTTCAGGAAGAATCGGATATAAATCCGGAAGACGTTTCCAAAATAAAAGCACCAAACAGTAACAATGCTTTAAGACGAAAAAGACTGGATAATGAACCCAGTGAAAACGACCTGGATATCCCCGGTTCAGAATTAGATGATCTTCAGGAAGATATCGGTAGTGAAGATGAGGAGAATAATTATTACAGTTTAGGTGGAGACCGCCATGAGGGTTTGGAAGAGGATCAGGAGGATATATAGAAGCATATTAAGGAATAAAATAAAATAAAATAAAATGAAAAAAGTATTGATTGCTCTGGATTATAATCCAACGGCACAAAAAGTAGCGGAGACAGGGTTTTCACTGGCAAAATCGTTGAATGCTGAAGTGACCTTGTTGCATGTAATATCAGATCCAGTAATTTATTCCATACCGGGATATTCTCCGATAATGGGGTTTGATGGTTATTTGAAAATGGGTTCAACAGTTTTGGATAGTATTGAAAATTTGAAAAATGGATCTCTTCAATATCTTGACAAAATAAGACAACACCTTGGTGAAAAAGCCATTAAGACACTAGTAAAAGACGGTGATTTTGCCGACACTATTCTGGAGACTGCTCAAGAGCTGAATGCTGATTTTATTATCGTGGGGTCGCACAGTCAGAAGTGGCTGGAAAATATTCTTATCGGAAGTGTCGCAGAAAAAGTTTTGCGTCAAACGAAGATACCGCTTTTAATTATTCCGATCCGAAAGGATACATAACGCATTTAAGAAGGATTAAATATGTCGCCAAAGGCATACTTATACCGATTGTTTTTGCAACCATTATAGCCATTGTTTTACATCCTGTGGTTAACATGTTTGTCCGCATCAGAATAAATCGCGTTTTGGCCATTATAATTACGTTACTTCTGACGTTTTTGGTTATTGCAGCCTCTGGCACTCTTCTTTTTTCACAGGCGAGCCGGTTTACTGCATCACTGCCGGAAGTAGCAGATAAATTTACAGACACTCTTAATCAACTGATTGTCTTTGTTTCGGGGCGTTTCAATTTAAGTAATAAAGAAATTACTGAATGGATTACACAAGCCAAAGATGGACTCATGGGAAGTCTGGAAGTTGGAGAAACCATCGCGAGTGTTGGTAGCGTGGTAGCTTTCTTTTTTCTGATTCCTGTGTATTTATTTATGATACTGTTTTATCAGCCTCTTATAATTGAATTTCTATACAGGGTTTTTGATAGAAGTCACCGTAGTACAGTAAGCGAGGTAATCAATTCAATAAAGTCGCTCATTCAGCACTACCTTCTGGGACTACTTTTACAAGTGGCTATAATTTCCACCTTATACTCAATCGGACTTTTGATATTAGGAATAAAGTATGCAATACTTATTGGCGTAATAGGCGCCTTTCTAAACCTCCTACCCTATCTGGGTTCCATTATTGCAGCATCAATCCCGATGGTCATCGCCCTCGTAACAAAATCGTCCCCCTGGTTTGCTTTATTGGTTTTGGGGGTTTATGTATTCATACAATTCCTCGACAACAACTTCATCACTCCAAAAATTGTCGGCTCAAAAGTAAAACTCAATGCCCTTGCTTCAATCATTTCTGTAGTTGTATTTGCTGCATTATGGGGTATTCCGGGAATGGTTCTGGCCATTCCGCTTACGGCGATTGCAAAACTTATATTTGATCATATCGAGCCTCTTCAGCCCTGGGGTTTTTTACTCGGCGATAATCTCACTCAGGATACAGTTAAAGAAGATTCAAAAAATATAAAGACTTGAATTCATATGAGATTACATTTATCATTTCCTGACTGAATCCAGATTCTTTATCTAAATATGTGCAACCCATTTGGGTTACCTTGTCACGGTTCTGATTTGAAATCCCGGAATATAGAGATTAATGAACTTTAGCAATGATTCATGGATTTGCATTGTTTCTTTAATATTTTTATCTTTATATTTTGAAATTAATCAATCAGCACTTTGTTTTAGTGAGAATTTACATCAAAAATATGGTTTGTATACGCTGCCAAATGGTGGTTAGGAGTGAGTTGGAAAAACTTGACTTGCCCTATAGTGATGTAAGAATTGGAGAAGTAGATATTATTGGCATCTTACCTGAGGATACATTGCAGAGTTTGGATGTAGCATTAAAAAAATCAGGACTGCATTTGATGGAAGACAAAAAAAGTATTCTTGTCGAGAAAATTAAGACCGCTATTATTGAATTGGTACATTATACGGAGGATCAGATAAAAGTTAATTTGTCAGATTACTTAAGCGAAAAACTGGAATACGATTACACTTATCTTGCCAATCTTTTTTCGGAAGCAAAGGGTATAACTATAGAAAAGTTTTACATTATCCATAAAATTGAAAAAGCAAAAGAGCTTATCGTTTATGATGAGCTTAATCTTTCTGAGATTGCCTACAAATTACACTATAGCAGCGTTGCACACTTGTCAAATCAGTTTAAGAAATTAACAGGTCTTACCCCTTCCCACTTTAAAACACTAAAAGATAAAAGGCGGGATTCTCTTGAAAATGCATAAAGCTTTACGGATTTGATCATTTGCTCTTCATGTCTATCTGTTCAGAACGATATATGGTTAAGACGTAAATTTATCAATGTGTGAATGATGTAAATTAAACCAACAATTGTATAAAGCATTCCTGTATTAGTTGTATACCTTTATTGATCATAACGAAGCTGAATTAACGCGGATTTTTATGGATAAAGTTGATGCAACTCCTAAATGGAAAAATCAAAAAAACATATATTAACGGAAATCATTGATTATGTTCCCAATTCTGTGGTAACTAAAACCATTATCAAAAAGATTACTGGTAGTGTAACTATTCTTGCTATTGACGCTGGAGAATCACTTGCCGAAAAAATAATCCCTTTTGATACGTTTATTCAGATCATTGAGGGTGTTGCCGAAATAATAATCGATGAAAAATCACATACGCTTAAAATAGGCGAGAGCATAATAATTCCAGCCCATACATTCAATATTGTAAAAGCAAATGAGAGGTTTAAAATGATTTCAACTCTTATTAAAAGCGGATATGAGACCATCTCTGTTTGAAAGTAACCTATTGCAGGATTAAGTATTTTTTGTGGATCAATAATTTAGACGAATTAAGACATTAACTAAAGCAAACTATCATGCAAGAACTTAGCTTCCTTACCCGAACAGATAATACAAGCGTGTATCAGATCAAAAAACGCTATGAGTTAAAGGAAAAAGAAAGGATTGCCGGGAACAAAAATCTATTAGCAATTATTGGGCACGATTTAAAAACCCCAATGAGCGCTATGATTGGATTTTTGAGCTTGTTAAAGGAAAAAGTTCATGAGTGGGATAAAAACAAGATCGAAGAAAATATTAATATAGCATTGATCGCTGCAAGAAAAGCCAATTTCCTTCTTGATAATCTTCTCCAATGGGGAATTGCTGAAAATAGTAGTAAATCATTTCAACCAGAAATTATTGATTTTAATGCCCTGTTAAATGAGGAAATAGAGAACGTGGATTTATTTGCATCACAGAAACAAATCAATTTCAACTTCTTGGTTCTTCCTGATGCGAAAGTGTTCGCCGATAAAAATATGGTCAAAAGTATTTTGCGGAATTTGCTAAATAATGCGATTAAATATTCCCACAAATCCGGAAAAATAGATGTTATTACAAGAAAGAATGAAAGATTTCTTGAAATTACAATCAAAGATTACGGGATTGGAATTAAATCCGGGATTGTAAATGCAATTTTCAGTTCTGACGACCATACATCAACCCTTGGAACTTATAGTGAAGCCGGGACAGGCATTGGTTTAATGCTCTGCAAGAAGTTTATTGATATTCATGAAAGCAGAATATGGATTGATAGTGAGCCGGGGGAAGGAAGCGAGCTTAGTTTTACATTACCTTTATTTCAACATTAAACCAATATCTCCTTGACAGACTTTGATCTTTGCAGGGAAAGCTTCTCAAACTTCTTTTTCAATAGGAAGTGATATTCCACCATCAAAACCTTGAATTTCCTGCTGAAAAATTACTGTTGGAACTTGCGATTCAGCAATTTTCATAAGTAGGATTAGAACTGAAATTTTGTTTTAATTTTTTGACGAACTTTTCTTTATATTTAAGTTGTTAGTTAGAATGAAAGAAATGTTCATTTTCCGGTGGCTTCCAACTTTTTAAATCCTTCAATTTCCACAATCAACAGTCCCAATTGTTTGTTCAATCCCATAATAGGAGTAACAATTCTGATCAGGCTTGGATCCTCATATGTTGTTGTTCTGTCAATGTTCAAAAGTTCTTTATTTTCAAATTCTTATATTCTCTCGCATCAATTCTCCTCGAACAGCCCAGGAAAATGTCTTAACCGTTAACTCTATATTGGCAATATTCAAACTATCAATTTTTAATTCATATTTATTAACGAGCTGATTTTTCTGGACAACTTGTTCATTTTCTAAATTTCGCATTTTGACTTTAAACACAATAAATACGATTAGTAGAGTAATTACGAGTAATAATAAGAAAAACCTGCAGCTAATGATGAATTGTATAAACCCTTTTTTTTCTTCTGTAGAGAAGTTTCAATCTTTTTATTTTTTGTTTCTTGCGTTTCCATGTTTTAAAGAATTAACAATTCTATTAATAATAATCAGTTAAACCCACAGAAAAAAAAGAGGTCGCCTATTAAATCCCTGTGGATATTTTTTTACAGCCTCCTTTTATCTAGGATTATTCTATTCAATTAAAAATTAGCCGTAGTAAGTACAATCTCTTTTGACGGATACTGAACATTGGTATTTTCCTCAGCTGTTATAAAAACTTTGGAAGGTTTATAGGAGGATGAAGTCTCCAAAGAAGCTTTTAGTTTTTTCGAGAACATGCCTCCGGCGGTATTGAGAAGCCCCAGATTCTCTGTTCTGCCCTGATCGGTAAGCATCCATACCACATAGTTATTTTTATTTGTATTAAGTCGTTCTACTTCAGCAAGGCCAGAAACATTGACCTGGATATTGTAATTCTGACTTTTGTCTTGTTTCACCTTTACCTTACCTTCAGCAGCCGGAACAACAGAAGATGCCAGGAAACTTTTATTCACAGAACAAGAACTGAATGAGAAAATTAAAATGGAAATCAGAACACCAATGAAGGTATTTCTTTTTAGTCTGTTAAATTGTTTGTTTTTCATGTCTTTCTATTTTTTAAAATATACAACTATATAAAGATATAACTATACAAGCTATAAACCATTACATAATTATTTCAATAAGTTACATCATTCACACATTTTTCTTTGCCCTGTCTGATCATACCTATAGCTTAAAGGAGATGAATTCTCAAACGGTTTTAATGAGTTGATAAACTCAAAATAAAAAAGAGGAATTGAATAGAAAAGAATAAGCAATTGTGGATTGAAATAGCGGCAATTTGAAGCGAATCAGGATTGGCTGGTTTTTACATGTGAATGATGTAAATATTATTCAGAATTGTGTAACACGGTAAAATGAAATATAGACTATTTTTACTTGCAATGTTTAATTTAAAATATATAAAATGAAAAAGTCAATTTTATTTACAATCGTAATGTTTTTCGCGTTGAGTGCTTCAATGGCATTTGCCGGTAACACTAGTTTAAAACCGGGTAGTGAAGAACCGGCTATTCCGACAAGAACGGAAAATAATTTATCAGCAGAGGAACTAAGTCGTTTGACAAGACGTGTTGAAGAAATCCGGGATATGGATAAATCAGAAATGAATT
>CAJDXG010000192.1_pt1 | contig 9782 bp, 10 predicted proteins | sample 7391801 | NCBI WGS metagenome assembly CAJDXG01 (sample SAMEA7055713, study PRJEB34461) | soil metagenome | biome: terrestrial ecosystem; feature: Peninsula; material: soil | place: Antarctica | collected 2016 | reverse complement strand
ACTAAGGGCGAATTTAACAGAAGCAGAACATTACTAGCGTCTGACCAGAATTATAAAAAGAGATGTACTCCCAAAAGGTTTCCTTATTTTTGCAATCTGTTTTTGTTAAAACAAGATATAACATGGGGTCGAATTACGGAAATAAAACCAGTCGGACACTGGCGAATACTTATATGTAGCTTGAGATAAAACTATTAATGATGATGCAGTTATATAATGACGTGTCGTTCAGGATCAGTAAGATCATAACACAAAAATATAGTACCTCATTCTCAATTGCAGTCAGTTTCCTTGACAAGGATACCCGTCATGCAATCTATAGTATTTATGGGTTTGTCAGATTGGCAGATGAAATAGCAGACACATTTCATGATTTTGACAAAACGGACCTTCTCTATGAATTCGAAAGTTCATACTACAAAGCCTGCACGGATGGAATAAGCCTGAATCCCATTTTACATTCTTTTCAAAGTACTGTGAAAAAGTATAATATTCCTGATGATCTCATACAAGCATTTCTGAAAAGCATGAAGGTTGATTTGGTCAAGAAAGGCAGTTATAATAAAAATGAGATAGACGATTATATCTACGGGTCGGCAGAGGCTGTTGGGCTGATGTGTTTATGCATATTTATCGATGGGGATAAAGATAGGTATCATGAATTGAAAGACCCGGCTATGAAACTGGGTGCAGCATTTCAAAAGGTGAACTTCCTGAGGGATCTTGAAAATGATATTTACAACCTCAACAGAAGCTATTTCCCTGAGATTGAGATAAGTACTTTCGGAAACGAAGTAAGGGATGAAATTGCAGCCGATATTGAAAATGATTTTTCGGTTGCTTTGGCAGGGATAAGAAGGCTGCCAAAGAATGCTAAACTGCCTGTCTTTATTGCCTATACCTATTATTTAAGGTTGTTGAAGAAAATAAAACATACCCCTGCTGAAAAATTAGTTAAGACAAGAATAAGAGTTCCGGATGTTCAGAAAATGATACTCCTGATTAAAGTATTTCTCAAAGTTAAAATGAGACTGATTTAACCTGATAATTTATGAATATGTACAAAAGAACATACTACTTATCTTTCCAGTGAGGTTTTTTAATAAATAATTATGTCACTTTATACCGGACTACTATTTTTATCAATCCTGTTTCCATTTATTCTGAGCTTCGATAAGAAAGTAAGCTTCTACAGAATGTGGGGCAGCCTGTTCCCCTCGTCAGTGATTGTTGGCGCATTATATATTGCATTTGATGTCCTTTTTGTAAAAAAAGGTATCTGGGGATTTAATCCTGAATATCATTCCGGAATAATCATTCTGGGCATGCCAATCGAAGAGTGGTTGTTCTTCATATTGATCCCCTATGCATGTGTCTTTATTCATCAGGTTTTAATTTCATACTGGCCCCGGCTTATGCTGGGCAAGAGATTTGTCATATTTTTTTCATCTGCTCTTATTCTGATCTTGCTGATAATTGTTTTTACAAATACTGATAAAGCATATACTTTCTTCAACTTCAGCCTTCTGATAATTGCCCTCCTGTGGGCACTATTAGCCAGGCGTGATCTGCTGGCACGATATTATTTATCATTTCTCGTAATTCTAATACCTTTCTTTCTTGTTAACAGCATATTAACCGGAACATTTATCGATGGAGAGGTGGTCTGGTATAACAATGCCGAGACACTGGGCATAAGGCTTGGAACGGTTCCGGTAGAGGATGTAGGATATGCCTTCAGTCTTATACTTCTTAATCTGCTGCTGATTGAGGAATTTCAGAAATTATTCGGTTGTAGAAAGAAATAATCACTGTATGAAACTATCACATCCTACTTTTTTGAGCTTGATTTCAAAGTATCAGCGTTATGTAATTGCCTTTTTTATTATTTTTTATATCGTCGGGTTTATGGGTCTTGTTATTCCATTCACTCACCATATGTTTATCAAGTTATTCCCTTCGGTCATTATTTTAAGCTTTGTTGCTATTCTGGTATTTCATCGGGAGCCCTACAATGTAAAAACAATACTCGTACTGGCCTTAATTGTAATCACCGGGTTTCTGATTGAAGTTGCAGGCGTGAAGACACATCTAATATTCGGAAACTATACCTATGGAGAAGTGCTGGGTTTTAAAATATTCAATACCCCGTTAATCATCGGACTAAACTGGGTGATGCTTTCATATGCCACCGGATCAGTAACGGAGAATTTTAACATTAACATTCCCCTGAAGGTTGTTACTGCATCTTGCCTTATGGTTATTTATGATATTGTAATGGAGCAGCTTGCACCTCTATTGGGCATGTGGTCATGGGAAGGCAACATAGTGCCTTTCAGTAACTATTTTGCATGGTTCATAATGGCTCTTGTCTTTCAAATTTTTATAAGGGTAACACGAGTAAATGTTAAAAACTCAATTGCCGCGCCACTTTATTTAATCCAGATACTATTCTTTATTGCACTTTTTATCTTTTTTAAAATCTCAACATGATAATCAAAGCCAAACATCATTGGTTTATTTATCCTTTCTTTAAATTTTATGCTGTCTATAAGATTCGCAGGAATTTTTATGAAACAGTGATTGTTGGGAATTACCTTGATAAAGGCTTGCCGGTATTGCTTTTGTCAAATCACCTCAGCTGGTGGGATGGCTTCTGGGCCATGTACATAAACGTGAAATTGCTGAAAAGAAGATTTCATTTCATGATGCTTGAGGAGCAGCTTAAACGCTACAGTTTCTTCATTAACACCGGCGGCTATTCGGTTAAAAGAGGGGCAAGAAGCGTGGTTGAATCACTTAACTATACTGCAGAACTTCTCTCTGACAACAGGAATATGGTTCTTCTGTTTCCACAGGGAAAGATTACCTCAATTTATGACCAAACTTTAATTTTTGAAAAAGGAGTTGAGCATATCCTCAAGAAAATTGAAGGAAAAGTACAGGTCATTTTTATGGCAAATCTTGTTGATTATTTCTCAGAAGAAAAAGCTTCCCTCTTCATTTATTTAAGAGAATATGATCCGGAAGATCACAAAACAGAAAGGCTGCAGGAAGATTATAACAGATTTTATTCAGAATGTGTTTCCACGAATATAAAAAAAGCTGATAGCTAATGGTGTACCTTGCATGGGGTGTTTTTTATTTTGCTTTGCTGCAGCTAATAATAGCGCTTGTAAACCTTATGTTTTCGTCAAAGCTCAGGAAATATGATTATAGTGGGAAACCACTGGTTTCGATTCTGATTCCTGCAAGAAATGAAGAGAAAAATATAGGGAATATCCTGAATGATATTATGCATCAGGACTATAGTTTAATTGAGGTTATAGTATTTGATGATAATTCTACGGACAGCACTTCTGATATTGTACAGGAATACTCAACAAAGGACAAAAGGATCAGACTTATCAGATCCGATAATTTACCCGGGGGTTGGCTTGGAAAAAACCATGCCTGCCATTCTCTGTCGCTAATAGCAAAAGGTGAGTATCTTCTTTTCCTTGATGCAGATGTCAGGATAAAAGATCAGCTTGTTTTAAATGCAATATCTTATGTTGAACATTTCAGGCTATCACTTATTTCCATATTTCCAAAACAGATCATATCTACTCCGGGGGAAAAAATGACAGTTCCGGTTATGAACTACATTCTCCTTACCCTCCTGCCACTGATACTTGTCAGAAAATCGCACAGGCCATCGTTATCAGCAGCCAACGGGCAGTTTATGTTCTTCAGATCAGATATATACAAGGCCTTACTACCTCATGAGGTTATGAAAAACAATATGGTGGAAGATATTGAAATAGCCCGGTACTATAAAAAGAAGAAACAACGTATTGCATGCCTGACAGGTGACGATTCAATAAAATGCAGAATGTACGAGGGTTTTAACGAGGCAATAAATGGGTTTTCAAAAAATGTTGCCTCCTTTTTTGGTAACTCAATCACCATGGCCCTGATCTTCTGGCTTTTGACTACATTCGGTTGGGTATTTATCTTGCTGGCGTTTTCTTATAAGATTGTCATTTTTTACTTTTCGGCCTTACTGTCCGCAAGGATCATCGTTTCAATCATAAGTGAACAGAATATTGCAAGTAATTTATTGTATTTTATACCACAACAGATTTCTTTGGGGGCATTTATCTCCAAAGCCCTTATAAATAAAACCAGAGGGAGCTATAGATGGAAAGACAGAGATATAAGTTAGTGCTGCTTCTGCTACTGGCATCATGTCTGGGCCTGAAAGCCGGTAATAAAGCAGATATCTATTCTGCTTATATCGGAAATGATATGGCAAGATGGAAAACTACTATTAACCAGATGAATTCCGTTGAGCCCAAAAGCAATGACTTCCTGCTTGAACTTGTAAATTATCAGTATGGGTATATAGCCTGGTGCATAGGTAATAACAAAGCAGATGATGCCAGGAAATATTTAAAACTGGCTGAAGAAAATCTTCTGACACTTGCGTCTGAAATGGGCAATACATCTATGGTAAATGCCTATAAAGCAGCATTCTACGGCTACAAGATTGGACTAAATAAGCTTTCTGCTCCCTTTAATGGACCTAAAAGCATGAATTGTGCAAAAATTGCACTGGAGAGCGATAAAGAGAACCCTTTTGCATATGTACAATATGCGAATATTCAGTTTTACATGCCTGAAATGTTCGGCGGTTCGAAGACAGAGGCACTGGAGTACTTTACAAAGGCTCAGGAACTAATGGAAAGGAATAAAGACGATATTCAGGGAAACTGGAATTATCTGAGTCTGCTTATTGTTATTGCCGAATCATATTCATATATAAATGATTATAAATCTTCTTTAAACTACATGGATATGATCTTAAAGATTGAGCCTGACTTCAGTTATGTTAAAGATGAATTATATCCCCAGGTGTCTAATTGTGGGAGCAGGTCTTGGCGGACTTGCAACAGCTCTGAGACTGGCAAAAAGTGGTTATAGAGTTGAGATAGTTGAAAAGAACCTCAATGCCGGTGGCAGGGTTAATCAACTTAAAAAGGATGGTTTTACGTTTGATACCGGTCCGAGTTTTTTCAGTATGTCATATGAGTTTACTGAATTTGCCAAAGATTGTAAGATTGAATTGCCTTTCAAATATTTCGGACTTGATCCGTTGTACACGGTTAATTTCAGAGGTAACCCCAAGACCTATTTTTTGTACAGGGACATTAAAAAGCTTGCTGAACAGTTCAGCGATGTAGAGCCTGATTTTGAACAAAGGATGAACAGGTACCTTGATAAAAGCGGAAGACTTTTTAATGATACGGCAGGCATTGCAATAAAAAACAACTTTAATTCTTTATTCCATTATTTTATTACCCTCGCTGGAGTTAACCTGGTTCATCTCCCGGTATTGTTCAGGAATTTCTGGCAACAGGTTTCCCATTATTTCAAGTCAGAAGAGGCGAGGCAGATTCTCTCGCTCGTATCGTTCTTCCTCGGCAGGACGCCCTTCGATACTTCTGCAGTTTATACATTATTGTCTTATACCGAGTTCAGGCATGATGGCTACTTCAATGTTGAGGGAGGTATGTATAAAGTAATCGAAGGAATCGTAAAGGAACTGGAAAAGGAGAATGTGAAGATCACCTATAACACCGAGATTAAAAGCTTCGAATCGGACAATGGAAAACTTTCATGCCTGATAGATCAGAATGGGAAAAAATGGACAGCTGATATTATAGTTGTAAATTCAGATGCTGCAGTATTTCGTGGCTCAGTATTTAAAAGACCGGCATTCACTGTTGAAAAACTTGATAAAAAATCATGGACGATGGGCTCGCTGACCATTTACCTTGGATTGAAGTGTAAATTGCCTATGGTTAACCATCATAATTACTATCTGGGTGATAATCTGCCCTGTGCCTGACCTGAGATTTAAACCTGACTGGAGCGACAAAGATGCAATTGTTGACAGTATTATAGACGATTTCTCAGTCAGAATCGGAAAAGATATCAGGCCTGAGATTGTATCACGTACCGTTTACACACCTGAAGACTGGCAAGACCAGTACAACCTGCACCGGGGGAGCGGACTCGGTCTCTCTCACGATATGCTTCAGATTGGCGGTTTTCGCCCAAAGAATTTTGATGAAGTTTTTAAAAATGTTTTTTACGTCGGTGCCTCAACTATTCCGGGTACAGGCTTGCCAATGGTAATCATCAGCTCAAAACTTGTATTTCAAAGAGTTGAAGAATATTCAACCAAAAATCTGGACTAGCAATTATAAATATACTGACATGAACCCAATAAAAGTAGGCGATCTTATTCCGGATTTTTCATTATATGATCAGCATGGAAAACTAGTCGATGTAAATACCTATCGTGGGAAAAAGAAACTGGTCATTTTCTTTTATCCCAGAGACGGCAGTCTTAATTGTACCAAAGAAGCATGTTACTTCAGGGATCTCATGGATGTATTCGAAGAAGCTGATGCGGTATTATTAGGGATCAGTGGGCAGTCTGTTCAGAGCCACAAACATTTTGCTGAGACTAACCGCCTTTCCTATACTCTGCTGAGTGATATAAATGGAGAAGTGAGAAAACTCTTCGGAGTTCCTGACAGGTTCTTCGGATTGATACCCGGCAGAGTGACTTATGTCACTGACAGATCAGGGAAGGTAGTCTTCATTTTTGATTCACAAACAGAGACTCAGCGGCATGTAGATGAGGCTCTTAAAATTTGTCTGCTTCTTAAAAAAACAGATAGTGTCAATCCAAAAGCGTAGCACGAACATCTTAGCCGGAAGGCGATAGCCTGCAGCCTACCTTCGCTGCGCTGTTATCTCAACGGCTCAGGACTGTTAGCCATCCTGACAACGGATACGAACAGGAGCTGGCAGAGATCTTCCATGATCTCGGGTTTAATAATGTCAAGATTGTCAAGAGGAACATGATAGTAGTTAACAGAGCCATAGGTTGAGAAACTGAGCGAGGGAACGCCGGCACTCATAAACCTTGCAGCATCGAGCCGCGGCCTGCCAAGATTTGAGGAATAACTGGTGCGCAGAGGTCTGTGGATATACTCGTTATTTGCATCTTCAATAAAAGACCATAGAACCGGGTAGTTCTTTCCTGCACTTGCTGCTATTGAATGTCCAATACCGACGCCATCCATGTTCAGAAGAACGCTTTTATCAAGAGGCGTTGACGGATTGCTGAGATATGCTTTCGAACCGACAAGCGCCTGCTCCTCAGATCCAAAAGCAATGAACATCACAGACCTTTTCAATGGTATTTTATTAACGGAGAGGGCTTTGGCCAATCCCATCATCACTGCCACGGCAGATGCGTTGTCATTAGCCCCTGGGATTATATCATAGCATTTGCCCAGGTGATCAAGGTGTGCCCCGATAATAATAACCTCATCCTTTAAGACCGGATCAGAACCCCTGATGAGTCCGATAATATTACTTCCCTTCCCGTCAGGGAAATGCTGAGTGCTCATCTTAACCGTCACTACCTTCTTTGTATTGAAGGAGTGCGGCTTCAGGGTTGAGTTTATCTCTTTGACAACATTCCTGTGATCAAAACCTGTCCCGGCAAAGATGTCTCTGACCACTGTATCACCCACATGTACATAAATGAAATTCTCGTAGTAGTCGTTGTTGGGGTTCCCTATCGGACCGTAATTATAAATCATTCCGGCCGCGCCGTGTTTAATGGCATTTGCCAGTTTGTGCTGGTGAAATGAGTACTCATACCAGGGATTGAATTTTTCGGCTCCGGCAGAGGGATCAATAGGCGATTCACGTTCGATAAGGATTATCTTTCCCTTCACATCAATACCCTTATAGTCATCATAATCAAGTTCCGGGGCCGTTATCCCATAACCCGCATAAACAACCTCACTGGTGATCTCTCCGTTTCCCGAGGTTGATCCCGGCATATATTCTGTGATATATTTATATTGTTTAAGGATTGCTCCTTCTTTCTTCAGTGGCATATGAAGCGTCAGACCGCAGTCAGGTAAGACAAGGGTGTATGGGATATTAAACCACTGGAACCAACTCCCATTATCTCCGGCTGGTTCAATGCCCCATCCGGAGAGCTCCCCGGCAAGCCATTCAGCACACTCCTGGTACTCCTTTGTCCCGGTCAGCCTGCCCTGGTACTTATCATCGCACTGTATCTTAACATAGTCAAGCAGATCATGGCTTGAGATTGAATGCATCGCCTTAAGAAGACTTTCTTTACTTACATCTTGTCCGTAGAAGGGCACAAAAAATAATAGTCCCAGTAAAATAAAAAAATACTTTCTCATCGGTTGACGGTATTAAAAATATAACATTAAATAAATGGGTATTAACCCCTGAGCAAACTCTGTACTCCTTTTCCGCAGCAAGCTGTGGGGAAACTACCCGGCAAAGATAAAATACCCGGCATTCTTCAGGTCACCGGACTTTGTCCAAAGTTAATTTAATTTCGCAACCGGATAAAGTACAGCAGGGATAAACTTCAAGACATGAAAGCAAATCACAGCACTCTTTACAGCACCTGGCGGTTGACTGGCGTAACCTTATTCTGACCTGTTCATTATTTATTCGTCCCGAAAAATTCAGTGAACTGAAAATTTGGCTAATATTGGGACCTGAACTATATTCTTGTCGGAATATTTCCATGGCACTTTAAATGACTGATAAACACAATACCGGGTTTGACAATGAGAAATATCTCAGTGAGCAGACCGAATCCATCCTTGAAAGAGTAGGCCGTTTCAACAACAAGCTATACCTCGAGTTCGGGGGCAAGCTCATGTATGATTTTCATGCAGCGAGGGTGTTGCCGGGATACGATCCCAACGTTAAGATGCGCCTGCTGCAGATGCTGAAAGATAAGATCGACGTAATCCTCTGTATCCATGCAGGTGATATTGAGAGGAAGAAGGTGAGGGCTGATTTCGGTATAACCTATGACGTTGATGCTCTTAAAACCATAGACGACTTCAGGGAATGGGGAATAGAGGTCACAGCCGTTGTCATAACCCGCTACAGAAACCAGCAGCCGGCAAAAGCCTTTAAGAACAAGCTTGAGCATAGAGGTGTTAAGGTTTATCTCCATTATCCTACCAAAGGATACCCGACGGATGTTGATATTATCGTGAGCGACGAAGGATACGGTGCTAATGAATACATAAAGACCACCAACCCGATAGTGATAGTTACAGGTCCGGGTCCCGGCAGTGGCAAGCTAGCCACCTGCCTCTGTAATCTTTATCATGAGTACAGGCAAGGTATCAAGGCAGGTTATGCCAAGTTTGAGACATTCCCCATCTGGGATCTCCCCATTGATCACAAGGTCAACATAGCCTACGAGGCTGCCACCGTTGATCTCAGAGATGAGGTGCTGGCAGATCATTACCATCTGCAATCATACGGTACGCCGGCGGTTAACTACAACCGTGACATAGAGGCGTTTCACCTGCTTAAGAGGATACTGGAGAAGATCACCGGAGGGAAGTCAATGTACCAGTCGCCCACCGACATGGGTGTCAACCGTACCAGTTCCGGAATAGTAAATGACGCCATCATCCAGGAGGCGTCATATCAGGAGATCATCCGCCGTTACTTAAGGTGTTCGGTCGAGTATGCGCTGGGACTAGCTGATAAGGAGACACTTGATCAAGCCGCCAGGATAATGCATAAGGTGCATGCTAAGCCTGAGGACCGCAAGGTAGTCATGCCAGCCAGAAAGGCGGAAAAGGATGCCGAGAAAGGCGGAAAAGGAAATGCAGGGATATACTGCGGAGCAGCCATCA
>CAJDXG010000026.1_pt1 | contig 9808 bp, 6 predicted proteins | sample 7391801 | NCBI WGS metagenome assembly CAJDXG01 (sample SAMEA7055713, study PRJEB34461) | soil metagenome | biome: terrestrial ecosystem; feature: Peninsula; material: soil | place: Antarctica | collected 2016 | reverse complement strand
TCTATCTATCATATCCACCTGCAGATCTTCGTATTCAAAAATCATCGAACCTGTTGAAATGTCATTATTATAGGAGAAGTTGAACCACAGATTTTTGAGCTGTCCGCTTTTGATGTCGGCTCCTGTGGCCTGTACAATAATAGAATTGAAGTGACTGATAGCTACTGGATTAAGGTATCCTGAGGTTTTATAAGGTTCCGGATATTTTATATTTGGGAATACAAAGTCTGCATCCAGCTTAGTTTTGCCGAGTACCCTTGCCGAAGCATGCATGGTGGTTTTGCCGAAGATGAATTCAGGAGTATTGCTAAGGTTTTCAGCGTGTGCAGTTAATCCTTCAAAGGTAATTCGCCCTTCTTTGCTTGATTTTGGTGCCCGCTCGCTATATTCAATATGACCATCTAAAATTTCAAGTGAATCGCAATGCAACTTAAACGGAAAATCATCAATCATAGCCATGGGTAGCTTTGAGTTGGGTTTCTCCGGGAACGGAAGTCTCCTGTCCTTAAAGGTAACAACATCCAGATATGCTATTTTAAAAGTATTTAATTTGAGGGTAGTGTCTTTTAAATAACGGGGTGCATCTATCTGGTTGAGCTCAATCCCATCCAAAGTTATATGTAGCCAATCCCGCTGTGTTTTGGCGTATTCTCCTATGCCGTAGCGACTGAAGTTGGTCAGTATCTGAAGTTTCTCAATCGTAAAGAGGCTGTCTTTTGAATCGTAATGCACCTTATCTGTTTGCAGACGATAATATTCGACGGGCAGATAATATACTCCCTGCTCAACACTCAGAGCTATGCGGCTGATTCCAAAATCTTTATATTGAAATGTCCCTGATGACTCTTTTCCAAGAGATAAATCCCATACATCCATGCCCATCGTCTGATACATTATGGTGTCGTGCTTCAACGAATCTGCCTGAAGTACCAGAACTTTCGCATTAGTGATTTCTGTTTTATTTACGAATAACTGAAATTCAGATTTGCTGGCTTTAGTTACGGTAGCAGTGTCTTTATGATCAATATAGGTGATTTCAGGATTCAATAGTCTTATTTTGCCCGCTTTATATTTCTTATTGAAGAGCAGATTAAAGAAACTTATTCCTTTCACCTGTAATTCAGGGATGAATGCATTCCGTTCACCGGGCACTGAATCTGTGATGTGCACCTCTTTAATACTCACCGATCTGGAAAATAAGTTTACAGAGGCCTCTTTACCCGTTATGTGGAATCCACCCAGATAATTATCGCTGATTTTATTCTCAATATAATTTGATAATATAAAGTTAGCAGCAATTACCACTATTACCAGAGCCACTAAGGCAATGATGACTATTCGGAACGTTTTATTCTTGTGCATCTTTGTGGTTTGTTTAATTGTGACCTCTGATATTTTATTGCGTCCCTGATTTAAAGGATTTGATATTCAAATTTTAATAAACCATGTCTATGTCGTGTATGCTTCGTTTATGCAGGCATCTATCTCAAATGTAGGCGTGCAGGAAGTCTTCAAAACTGTGCCAAACTTATCTAATTTATTGCAATGTTTTATTCTAAGCACAGTCAATTGACAGAAAATCGGACCTGATTCACCGGATGTGATTAAAGCAACCTGACATGGTGGTCTAAAGTTACATAATATTTATGAATCTGTAATGCTTTTTCCGCATCTTTATATTCAGTAAATTTGCACGAAAATAAACTGTAGACTAATGTAAATATCATTCAAACAGAGATATGCCATTTTTGTTGATTTTCAATGTAATTCTATAAATTTATGCAGGGAGATTGTAAAAATTTTGATCAGCAACTTGCCTCGTTGTCTGGCATAATAGATGATTTTATTGCTGACCGATCAAAATATCCGGCAAAACTAGAGGATGTTGAACGATGGTTGCTTTTGCAACAGGAACGCATAAATCGGGGCAAATTACATCTTCATAGTCATTATAATACAGAGAAAATTAGCGGGAAACGAAGATTGGACGGGACGATTATCTTTGATTCCGGACTTACCGTATTGAATTACTCCGGTCCGGGGAGTTACTTTTTCGGTGGTGATTTTGACCAACGTGAAAATTTATCCTTACAAAACTTCTTTTTTGACCCTGATATAAAAAAAATTCAGGAGGCGCTGAACCATCTGCCACAGCAAAAAAAAGTTTCCCATCTCGACCTTTTAATAAAAACCGGACCGGGAACTACAGCTACATGTTTAGTGCAACTTGTTCCTTTCCCTGCCAATGAAGATTGTTATATGGCTATGCTGCGCTTTCCCGATAGCCCTGATCAGTTGCTCAGCACTTATCAGAATATGATTCTCGAGAGTTTGCCGGGAATGGATATTTATCTTTTTGATCGTGATTACAGGTATATTATTGTTGCAGGGCAGGAAAAGAAACGTCATGACTTATCCAACATGAATATGGTGGGTAAAACACTGTTTGAGGTGCTGGATAAAAAGTCCCAGCGGAGCCTTTTCCCTTTCTATAACAAAGCGCTGAATGGTATATCAACAGAAGGTGAAGTCCGGTTTAAGGATGATGTGTATTATGTTGTTGCCAAACCTGTTGAGGATTCTGAAAATGAAACTGTGGCAGGTATAGTTATCATTCAAAATGTTACCAGCGACAAAAACCTGGAGGATCAATTGCGCAGACGCAAAGATGAAGCCCAGCAATCTGACCGTACCAAATCTATCTTTATTGCCAACCTTAGCCATGAAATGCGTACCCCCCTGAATGCTATAATGGGGTTTTCAGATCAGCTCAAAAAAACAGAACTGGACGATCATCAGACAAATCTGATTTCTCTTACACGAACAGCTTCCAATCATTTGCTGTATCTTGTGAATGAAGTGGTGTTTCTGTTTAAACTGGGCATGGGGAAAGTGTATATTGAAAAGAAACCCTTTTCGTTAAGTGAGCTTATTAGAGAGATTAAAGAGATTATGCTCCCTAAGGCAGAAGAAAAGCAACTGAAATTTATCATAAAATATGATGGGGCCTGTCCTGATTTATTGATTGGTGACCCCTACCGCCTGAGACAAATATTGATGAATTTGTTGGTGAATGCTTTTAAATTTACCGATAAAGGCAGCATAACCCTGCAATGCAGCATCGCAACATCGGAAAATGACCGGGTTCTGATTGCTTTTGAAGTAAAGGATACTGGCATAGGAATACAAAAAGAGAATTTGTCAGCCATATTTGATGTTTTTGAGCAGGGAGCTACACGGGCTGAAAATATGAGAGGCGGCGCAGGGCTTGGGCTGGGTATATGTCAAAAACTTTCCAGTTTATTAAAAGGAGAGATTTTGGTAGAAAGTACACTGGACGTAGGTTCAACCTTTACCGCAATAATTCCTTTTGAGAAGGTGATGAATCAAATCCCTCCGTCACTTCCTCGTAAGTTCGCCATCTCTGATAATTTACTGGCCGGTAAAAATATATTTCTGGCAGATGATGATCAACACATGCTATTGCTTGCGGAGTTAATTTTCAAGGGATGGAAAGTTGACTTTCAGTTATCTTCCGATGGTGCGCAGGCGCTCAAAATATTAGGAGACAAAAAATTTGATGTGATATTGCTTGATATACAAATGCCGGGGAAAACCGGTCTTGAAATTGTGCAATGTATCCGCTCTGAGCCTGATCATCCCAATTACAGCACTCCTATAATCTCTATTTCTGCAAATGTGCTCAAATCAGATATTCACCATTACCTTGAATCCGGTTTTTACGATTACCTGACCAAACCATTTCGGGAAGTGGAAATGTACAATGTTTTGTGCGCCAATATGCTGTATGAAGACAATTCAGTTTCTATACGCAGCGCCGATAAAGCAGAAGTGCTGGCAGCTGTGGATGAAATAAGTCTGCAGCAGCTTAAGAAAACTGCAGCCGGTGATAAAACATTTGAAAAAAACATATTGCAAAATTTCAGAGATCAGTCTTTTGCACTATCCAAAGATTTTAATGTTGGACTGAAGAGCCGGAACTGGATAAAAATTGGAGAAAAGGCACATAAGGCCATTCCTTCATTCAAATATTTTGGATTAGGGCAATCGGTAGCCTATCTTGAAAAAATTGAGTCAAAAGCTTTAAGGGAAAAAGATTTCAGTAGTCTGCATGACCTTGTTAAACAAAGCAGCCTGAGAATATCACAGTTGGTTGTGCAGTTTGATCAGTTGCTTGACGAGATGAAAAAGGAAGAATAAAAAGACGAATTCTCTTGATTTTAAAAGGCTTATTTGTAAAAATAAAATCAGGATATGACGTTTAAATCATTGGAATTCATTTACTTTGCATTACAAAACAGTTTGTAATCAAGGTTTAAGACATAGATATGGGTAAGATACTTGTTATTGATGACGATACTTTTATGAGTTCCATTTTGAAGAAGCATCTTCAGAACAATAAGTATGATGCTGACGTTGCTTTAACGGGCAAAAGTGGCCTGGCGCTGTTTAAAAAGGAGGTATATGATCTGGTTATTTGTGATTTCAGACTACCTGATACAACAGGTCTGGAGATGTTGAAACAAATCCGGGCCATCAGGCAGAGCATACCCGTTATCATCATAACCGCTTATTCTGATGTAAGAATGGCAGTTAAGCTTATCCAAATGGGAGCAAGTGATTATATTACCAAGCCCCTTCATCAGGAAGAGCTGATTCTGCTAATTGCGAAGTTGCTCAAAGAGCCTAAACAGTCGGTTGATGAGCAATCGGCACCTTTGTATCAGGAAGGTGAATTTGTAATGGGAACCAGTGCGCAAATCAAACAGGTGATTGAACTGGCCCGCAAAGTTGCCCCAACCAATATCTCCGTGCTGATTAAGGGCGAAACCGGAACCGGTAAAGAATATGTAGCGCGGTATATCCACGAAAACAGCAGCCGCAGGAACAAACCATTCGTTGCCATTGATTGTGGTGCAATTCCCGCCGATTTGGCAAACAGTGAATTATTTGGCCATATAAAAGGTTCATTTACCGGGGCTATTATGGACAAGGAGGGTGTATTTCAAAAGGCCGATGGAGGTACACTGTTCCTGGATGAAGTGGGAAACCTGAGCTATGAAATTCAGTTGAAATTGCTTCGGGCCATTCAGGAGCGCGTCGTTACCCGGCTTGGCGAAACCAATCAAAAGAAAATTGACATCCGCCTGATTTCAGCCACAAACGATGATCTTAACCTGGAGATGAAGGGGCGCTCCTTCCGCGAGGATTTGTTTCATCGTATTAATGAGTTCTCCATAGATTTGCCACCGCTTCGCGATAGAGCTGCAGATATTCCTACTTTTGTTGATCATTTTCTGAATTTGGCCAATAATCAGCTTGGACGATCTGTTCGCGGGCTTTCGCCCGATGTGGAGAAAATTTTCCATTCCTATCCCTGGTATGGGAACCTTCGCGAATTAAATAACGTAATCAAGCGCGCGGTGCTGATGTCAAACGGCGACCTGATTGAACGAAATGCATTGCCATCCGAGATTATTTATTCCGCCGATCAAAAATCATCATCAGGAGAAGATGTGGAACCTCAAACAGACTCTCTGCTTAAAAACGCAATGTGGGATGTGGAGCGTAAATTGATCATAAAAACTATACTTGATGCAGGGTATAACAAATCAAAAGCTGCCCGCATACTAAAAATCGACCGTAAAACACTTTACAATAAAATAAAGCTTTACGAAATTGACATTTAAATTGAAGTGCTCCGGAATTTATAACTGATCTGTTTTGGAACAGTAATTGAGCACTAAAAGATAAATGACAGGATTAAATTAGCAAAATGGAAAAGCAAAAACGAATTGTTTTTATTGATGATGATGAGCAAATGGTTGGCCTATACAAGGAAACTCTTAGGAAAAAGAGTTTGGCTGATCAGATGATTCATTTTAAAAATGGGGCAGAGGGCATCAGGTTTCTGAAAGATGTTAATAAAGACGCATTGCCCGATTATATACTTCTTGACCTTTATATGCCCGAGATGGACGGTTTTGAATTTCTCAAAAAATTCGATCAGTTGAAAAATATCCACGATCAGATTGACCATATTGAAATATACGTCTGCAGCTCCTCTAAGAATAAAGAAGACAGGGATGAGGTGATGAATTATCCGTTTGTGAATGCATTTCTGGAGAAACCATTGCCAGAGGAGTTTCTTGAAATGTTGTTATCAGAACACTAAATCTTTGTTGCTTCTGACCTACACCCTGTGTAGATGAATCTACATAACTCCCTCATTAAATATCATCAGCCCTTTAAGGGCTTTTTTTATTGATATGTTTTATATTCTTGATTGTCAGTAAATTGTGTTTTGTAAGCTATATTGTAATATTTGTGGCATTCTTTTCCTTATGATTGTTTTCAGTTCCTAAAACATTAGAAACACAAAAATTCAACAATCTATGAAATCCAAAAACAGACTATTTCACGCGCTTCTGGTAATGCTATTTGCCGGTGCATTTGTCGCCTGTCAGCCCAAAACAAAAACTCAGGAAGAAACCGCAGTTGAGCGGGCTGAAAATCGCCTCGAAGAACTGAGGGATAAAATGGACGATTTATCGGATGATGATCCGGAATTTGTACAGAAGCTCGAAATTGAACTCGATAAATTCGAAAATTCCCTCGATGAACTCTCCCATGAACTGTCAAACGAAAAGGATAAGGCAAGCAATAAAGCCAAAAATACTTTTAGTGAGCTGCAGGCCGAGTCACGTGAACTCAGGTATAAAATTGAGGCATGGGGCCAGGATACCGGAGACTCTGTTGATAGCTTAGCCAAAGAAATAAAAAAGAACTTCCGGGATCTCAAGAAAAATATTCGCGATAGAAATGATGAGTTTAAAAAGAATCGCGATAAAAACCGGGATGGAATGTAAATTATTGTCCTGATTAACTTTATTAAATAGAACTATATAACCAAATACTAAAAAAAATGGCCACAAAAACCATCACAAAACAACTGAAAGCGCATCATGATGAAATGCGCAAAATGGTGAAAGATATTAAAAAAGACCCTCTTAAGTTTATTCTGTTGAAAAAGCATCTTGATGTTCACCATGAACTGGAAGAGGATATTTTTCTTTCTCAACTGAACGACAAGAAGGATATAATGGATGAGTCCCTGGAATCGCAGGAAGAGCACTATGTGATGAATATCCTTCTGCTCGATTTAGATGATTTCCCCAAAGACCATCCCCGCTGGATGGTGAAGTTCAAAGTGTTTGAAGAAATTCTGGACCACCACCTGACTGAGGAAGAGGAAGACTTGTTTCCGCATGCAGAGAAAAAACTGGATAAAAAAGTGCAGGAAGAAATGGGACAACAATTTGAAGAAATGAAGAAAATCAGACTGGCTGCAGCATTGGAAACCAAGCAAGTTCCGGAAAAAGAAGAGAATGCTAAACCAAAAAAGTAAGAAAAAATAAAAATCTTGTACAGCTGCCACACCATATAATTCAAACTGCCTGTCTCCGCAATTGAATTCTATAAAATGGTGTTACTCAAAATAACTTAAGATGGTCATACTCCCATGACCATCTTAAGTTATTATTAATTATTGCAGTTTATATCCAGGTTAAGTTTAAAGTAATCATATGGACATTGAGTGGTTGAACACCTTATATACCGCCCTTACTATCTTTGTGGCTACCATTGTTCATGGCATTGCCGGTTTTGGATTTGCCCAGGTATCAATGGGCATTATGCCTTTGTATAGAAGTGCAGCTTCGGCAGCGGTTATTTTTAGCATAGTTGCTGTAGTGAGTAATTTCAGGATTTGGTTGAGTGTGCGTGAAGCTTTTGAATGGAAAGAATGGATAAAGCCGATCGTAGGTCTCATTGCAGGAATGCCTTTAGGACTTTACTTTTTTGACCAGATGGATAAGAATCAAATGCGCATAGCCATTGGGATTGTATTATTGGTGGGTGTAGTGTTTCTGATTCTGGCCAAACAGACCGACTTGTTGAAAAACTGGTTTAAAAAGCACGATTATCAAGATGGCTGGATACTGCCTGTTATTGTAGGTCTTATAGCAGGTATTCTTGGTGGCGCTGTGGCCATTCCCGGACCTCCCATGATTCTATATGGAACTTTTATGGCCGCCAGCGGAAAATGGTCGCACAAAAAGATGAAATCCATTTTTACTGCATTTTTTGGTACGCTGATGCTTTATCGTGCTATAGCAGTTTCTATTCAGGGCGAAATGACCGGTAGCCTCGCTCTGGAAGCGGCAATAGCTATTCCCGGGTTATTGCTTGGCGCCTGGATTGGCATTTATATCTTCAATAAAATTCCGCAGAAAATCTTCAATTGGGCTATACTTTTCATGCTGACCGTCAATAGTTTTATTTTGATGTTTACTTCAGGTTCTTAATCCTAAATGTTATGAAAAACCTTACAAAACTTAAACTGCTGCAAATGAACGATACCCATGGCTATATTGAGGAACATTGGGAACATTTCCGGCAGGGTGATGAGGATATATATACAGTTGCCGGTGGTTTTGCACGCATTCATGCTTATGTACAATCAGTAAAAAAAGAGTCGGCTGACCCGGTCTTTTTTTTTGACGGCGGAGATACTTTTCATGGAACCTACCCTGTGGTGCAATCCAAAGGACTGGATATTATCCCCCTGTTGAACCACATGCAATTGGATGGCATGACCGCCCATTGGGAATTTGCTTATGGTCCTGCCCATTTTAAAGAAATTGTAAAGCAGCTGAATTATCCCATGCTGGCTATAAATTGTTATGATAAAGAAACCCATGAATTGGTTTTTGAGCCCTACACCATTAAGAAGGCAGGAAATTTAAAAGTTGGCATAATAGGAATTGCTTCAACCATTGTGGATAAAGTAATGCCACCCAAATTTAGTGAGGGGATCTATTTTACCCTGGGAAATGAAGAACTGCCCGGATACATATCAAAGTTAAAAGACAAAGAGAAGGTTGATCTGATTGTTGTCCTTTCTCATCTGGGGTTTCCTCATGATATTAAACTTGCCCGTGAAGTTTCAGGAATTGATGTTTTACTGAGCGCTCATACCCACAATCGTATGTATGAGCCTGCGCTGATTAACAATACAATCATTATGCAGTCAGGATGCCATGGTTCGTTTATTGGCAGACTTGATCTGGAACTGCAGGAAGGTAAGATTATCAACTTTAGCCATAAGTTGGTAGTGATGGATGAATCTATTGCCCCTGATCCTGAAATAACCGGGATGATAAATAATATCATGCGCCCGCACCGCGATTATTTGAATGAGATTGTAGGGGAGACCCTAACCGGTTTAAACCGCTATACTGCACTTGAAAGCACCATGGATAACCTTTTGCTGCAAAGCATAAAGGAACATAGCGGTGCAGAAATGGTATTCTCTAATGGTTGGCGGTATGGTGCACCTATTCCTCGCGGCCCGGTAACCATGAATGATTTATGGAATATTATCCCTGTAAATCCACCTGTGTCTTTGGTTGAGCTCACCGGAAAAGAATTACTTGAAATGATGGAAGAAAATCTGGAACGCACCTATTCAACCAATCCTTATGATCAAATGGGTGGATATGTAAAGCGCTCTCTGGGTCTTAAGATGTTCGTAAAACTCGAAAACCCATTCGGTCAGAGGATTCAGGAGATATTTGTCGGGAATCAAAAAATTGAGATGGACCATATATATAAGGTTGCCTTTGTAACCATGCAGGGAGTACCCAAAAAATATGGCAGAAACAGAGTGCAGACAGATAGTTTAATTATTGATGTTTTGCATAATTACCTCAAAAAGCATCAGGTT
>CAJDXG010000321.1_pt1 | contig 9859 bp, 7 predicted proteins | sample 7391801 | NCBI WGS metagenome assembly CAJDXG01 (sample SAMEA7055713, study PRJEB34461) | soil metagenome | biome: terrestrial ecosystem; feature: Peninsula; material: soil | place: Antarctica | collected 2016 | reverse complement strand
AAGATTGGAAATGTAACTATAATAAGATAAATATCGAATAACATTTACCTTACATCTAAATATTTTTAAAAAGAAAGTTCAACTATTTCATCTTTATATAATTGTTAATTAAATTCCGACATATAATTGTTTTTTCTGTTTTGCTGGCTTTCAGTTTCAGCTTAAAAGCCCAGCAATTGCCATTGTATACTCAATATATGTTGAACGGCTTTCAGTTTAATCCTGCCATGGCCGGTTATGATGGATATACTTCGTTTAATCTTGTTGCCCGGAGGCAATGGATTAGTTTCCCCGGGGCTCCTAATACCTATTCGTTCAATGCCCAAACAAGATTATTAAAACAGACTCACCGGATAATTGCACTTCCTACCGGGAAAAATCGTTTCAGGGAAGGCAGCCAGGGAAAAGTGGGGCTGGGCGCCAATTTTTTCAATGATGTGAATGGAAAGGTTTCACGCACCGGGGTTCAGTTTAGTTATGCCTATCATATTTTTATGTACCGCAGCCAATTATCTTTTGGGCTGGCAGGGCAATTTTACCAATATCGGATTGGGGATAGTTTAAGTTATGCGCAGGCAGGTGATCCATTGTTCGCTAGCGGTATTTCCAGAGTTGCTTTTATCCCTGATGCCAATGCCGGAGTTGCTTCAGATTCGCAGACACTATTTTCTGATGGGAGGCTACCGGTTTATCAACGATCTAAGTGGATTTGAAATTGAACCATCATTTCTTCTGAAATCCACAGAACAAATTATTCCACAATTGGATTTATCTCTTAAGCTATACTATAAAACGGATTACTGGACAGGGGTATCCTATAGGACAGGCGACATAATTTCGGCTATGTTTGGCCTTAAAGCCAACAATATGTCAATAGCCTATGCATATGATTATTCTCTGTCTTCTATCAGAAAATACAGTTTTGGTTCTCATGAATTGTTTTTATCCTTTAAATTTGGATCGGGTGAAAGAAGGTTCAGATGGTTGAACCGTTATTAATTAATTCAAATGGGAATCATACAGAAGCAAACTCTTAAAGGAACTATTTATTCGTATCTCGGCGTTGTGGTGGGTTTTCTCACTGCAGGATTGCTATTCCCCAATATTCTTTCGACAGATGAAATAGGCCTGATAAATCTGCTGGTTTCTTTTTCTGTACTTTTTGCTCAGTTCGCTTCGCTGGGCTTCAATAGTGTAATTGATCGTTTATTCCCATATTTCAGAAACCTGAAAAAAGGACATAACGGCTTTCTAGCTATCGCCCTGTTAGTGTCGTTGACCGGATTTCTCCTATCCTTCGCTGGTTTTGAGTTTTTGAAGCCTGTAGTCGTCAGGAATAACATCGATAATTCTGCTTTATTTGTCGATTATATTAATTATATCCTTCCGCTTATTTTCTTCACTCTTCTTTTTAACCTTTTAGACTCTTACAACAAGGCTATCTACGATGCTGTTCTTGGAACATTTCTTAAAGAATTTATGCAAAGGATATTTATTCTTGTTTCTCTTCTTCTCTTTTATTTTAATTTAATTGATATCCGGTTTTTCATACGCTTATATGTTGTCTCAGTTTCTCTGCCTACTATCATCTTGGTGGTATTACTTTTTTTGAGAGGTGAATTTAAAATTATAGTACCTGACAGGAAAATCTTTGATAAAACCATGATCCGGGAAATGTTGCACCTGTGCTTCTTTGGAATATTAAGTGGCCTTGCGAGTCTTACACTCATCCATGTCGACAAAATATTGGTGAATAAGTTTTTGGGACTTTCTTTGACAGGGATTTATGCAACAAATTATTTTTTCGCGGCACTCGTGATTATTCCTTCAAGAGCACTTCTTAAAATCTCTACAACGGTTTTGGCCGATTCCTGGAAGAGGGGAGATTCAAACAATATATTCGTTATTTATAAGAAAAGTGCTATCAATCAGGGTATTATAAGTTTTCTGATTTTTGCCGGCCTGTGGATTAATATACATAATATATACAGAATCCTGCCGGCGGAATATTCAGCTGGCAAGTGGGTTATTATTTTTATCGCTTTAGCTAATGTTTTAAATATGATATCGGGCGTATCGGCAATAATCATTTCAACATCGGTAAAATACAGGGTCAATACGTATTTAATGTTATTATATGGTGTAATTGCAATAGGATTGAACTATTTTCTTATTCCCCGCTATGGGATAACGGGGGCAGCAATGGCCTTTCTAATTGCGAACGTGATTTATAACCTTCTGAAATATTTGTATGTTTATCAGGAATTCAAGATGAATCCGTATGATTCAAAATTTATCCTTCTTCTCCTGATAACTGTTTTTTCGGCTTTCCTTTCAAACCTGATCCCTGAAATGGATAATCTAATTCTGGATATTGCGTCCAGGAGTACTTTAATGACAATTCTGTTCGCACTATTAATTTACCTGGCCCGCATTTCAGATGATGTGAACTATACGGTTGACAAATTTTTAAAAAAGTAAGTCAATTCACCCTTTTCGGACGAAAGCCTTTGTACCAGATTCCAAAGGCCACAAGAAGGGCCATTAAAACTGATGCTGCAAATGCAATTTTTCTTCCTGTAAAGTATGAATCTGGTTTGAATTCAAATTCTATAATACCTTCGCCTTTCGGTATTACCATCGCTCTTAAAATGTAATCAGCCCGAAAGTAATCTGCTTTATAACTGTAAGATAAATGATTGGGAGCATACTCCGTAAGCACTATTGTTGATGTGCTGTCCGGAATGAAGCTCCTGTTTTCAACCTGCTCCTTGAAGCGATCATCAATGATGGCTGATTTGGAAGGATCGAATGAGCCAAGTTCCTTTAATTCTTCATCGGCATTGGGTACAATTTTATAATCTTTTACAAACCAGGCATTTCCGAGAGCCGTTTTTCTCAGGGAATCTGCTGGTTGCCCGGTATTTTGATCGATATAAATAAGATATTTAGTATTTAGCATATCCAGGATATTCTGGTTTATCTCATTGGACATATGAGTGGTGAATACTTCCTGATACCTGCGCATTTTAGCTCCATGATAACCTCCGATAGATTTGTGGAAATAAGATGCTCTGGAACTCGCGAAAGGATCTGAAGCGCTTAAGTCGTAAACCCTGTAATATGGTGTCCTGTCTTTAAGTATATTGATGTCTGCCTGATAAGGGTGAAATGGCGTTTCCACATTTCTTTTTGCCACGAAATTTTCTTTGTTGAGGTACCTCTTGTTGATCGGCCATAAATCAAAGAGAAACAGTAAAGCAAAAACAAGGTACAATAGTTTAGGGTTGAACTTATTTTTAAAATAAACGAAGACGGTTCCTGCTGCAAGCACGATGAAAATCAGGGACCTTAAGGCATCTTTACTCAGAATTCTTGCCCTGTCTTCCTTAATGACTGAAACAAGGTCATTTGCACCTTGTGAAATAAGCAATTCATCTTTTGGTGAACTCAGGTTTGACAGTCCGGGAAAAAGTGTAAATAGCAAAGCAAGTCCACCAACGATTATTAAAGACCACTTTAACGAATCGTTCATCCTCTTTTTTGAATATGTTTCGATCACCATCTCTTGAATGGTAAGGATTGCTAAAAGTGGAAAAGCAAACTCTGCCATTACCAAAATCATGGACACTGTTCTGAACTTGTTGTAGCCGGGAAAATAATCCAGAAAAAACTCTGTTAACGGCATAAAATTCTTTCCCCAGCTTAATAAAAGAGAAAAAACGACCACACTAAAGAGCCACCATTTAAGTTTCGAACGGGAAAAAAACATTCCAAAAACGAAAAGAAAAATGATGACTGCACCAATATATACCGGACCTGAAGTCCCGGGTTGTGATCCCCAGTATTGGGTAAAAAAGTAGGCGTTTTGGTTAATCAGGTTTACTGCGTTTTGGGGACCATTTGTTTTTGAAAGAAAATCAAATGTTTTTGAACCCCTGTCGGCCATGAGCTCACTTGATGTTCCTCCTTTAAAATTCGGGATAAGCAGGTTAAGGCTTTCATCTATTCCATAAGACCAGGCGGTGGCATATCCTTTATCCAACCCACTCGTTTTGTCGTGGGAATTGGAGGTTAATTCTGATGGACCCCGAAGTGAAAATTTTGAATACTCACTTATCGTCCAGAAATTAACTATATTGACTGATACCGCTAGTAACACAGCAACTATCAAGGCAGCGATAGAAATAAAAAACTTTTTGTAAGTCTTTGTTTTTACGATGTCGAATAGCTCGAAAATTCCAAATATTAATAAGATAAGTAAAGTATAATAAGTTATCTGTAAATGATTTGCAACTAATTGCAGACCAAGAAATATGCTGGTAAGAATGCTTCCTGTGAAAACATCTTTTCTGAAAGTGTAATAAACACTTCCAATGATCATTGGCATATAGCCAATCGCCATTGCTTTGGTAAGATGACCGGGCGCCAGGATGACAAAAAAGTAGGTCGAAAAAGCATAGGCCAGGGCGCCGGTAATTGAAAGCAAAGGACTGACCCCAAAGCAAAGTAATAAAATATAAAATCCGATCAGGTATAGAAATATGTGAATTGCCGGTCGGAGGGATATACTCACCAGGACAGAATGTAACTTGACTAAAACATTGTTTGCACCATCAATACTTATCAGGTAGGCCGGCATCCCGCTGAACATTGAATTTGTCCATAGTGGTTCTTCTCCTGCAGTGTCCCGGTAGTCATCAATTTCTTTGGCCATTCCTTTATAACCCTGCACATCGGACTGGGCAAGTTTTTTACCCTCGAACATGGAAGGAAAATAAAAAATTGATATGGCTGCAAAAATAAGGATTGCTAAAAGATGGGGTTTAATAGCAGAAAAATTTAACTTCATCATAATTTGCCGTTTATTAATCAGGTTCTAAAAGTAACAAGAATTCTTTGTTTTAGCCATAATTATATAATGGGAATATAATCCTTATCTTTAACAAGTCTTTTAAAGTGATTAAATTCGTAGTATGCTAAATGAAAAATCAATTTTAATAACGGGTGGTACCGGCAGTTTTGGCAAGAAATTCACAGAAACAGTTTTGTCAAAATACCCAAGAGTTAAAAGACTGGTGATTTATTCCCGGGACGAACTTAAGCAATATGATATGTCCCTTTTATATACCAAGGAGAAATATCCTATGATCCGCTTCTTTATTGGTGATGTAAGAGATGGTGAGAGGTTAAAAAGGGCATGTGAGAATATTGATATCGTTATCCACGCCGCTGCACTTAAGCAGGTTCCTACTGCCGAATACAATCCTGATGAATGCATCAAAACGAATATAGGAGGCGCCCAAAACCTTGTTGATGCTGCGCTTCAGAAAAACATCAAAATTGTCATTGCTCTGTCGACCGATAAAGCCGCTGCTCCCATTAACTTGTATGGAGCTACAAAACTCGTATCAGACAAGCTTTTCATTGCCGGAAACAACATTAAGGGAAACAGAGACCTGAGGTTTTCGATAGTCAGATATGGGAATGTGATGGGTTCACGGGGCTCAGTAATTCCCTTTTTTATGGAAAGGGCCAGTTCAGGAGTTCTTCCCATTACTCATAAGGATATGACACGCTTTAACATTTCATTGGAGGAAGGAGTGGAAATGGTGCTTTGGTCTATTGAAAATGCCAGGGGAGGAGAAATCTTAGTTCCCAAAATACCTTCGTATCAGATTAGTAAACTGGCTGAGGCAATAGCACCAGATGCCAGGATAGAATATACCGGAGTCAGGCCCGGAGAGAAGATTCATGAGGAAATGATTACTCAAAGCGATTCGTTAAATACTATTGATATCGGAAAATATTATGCTATTCTTCCTTCTTTCGCCAGAAAGTCTGATTTTCTTAATTACTATAAAAACAGTACGGAACTTGAGTCCGGCTTCAGTTATAACTCACAATAAGAAAATGAAAAGGATCCCTTATGGCAGGCACAATATTACTCAGGAAGACCTGGATGCCGTTAACGAAACTTTGTTGTCCGATTTTATAACCCAGGGCTCCAGAGTGGGAGAATTTGAAGTTGAATTTGCCCGATTTATAGGTTGTAAACATGCTGTAGCAGTTAACAATGGTACTGCCGCTTTGGATATTTCGGTTAAAGCAATGGGAATAAAAGCAAATGATAAAGTGATCACCACTCCCATAACCTTTGCTGCCAGTGCCAATGCTGTTCGGTTTTCCCAGGGAGAAGTTATTTTTTCAGATATAGACCGTGAAACCTATTTGCTTGATTTGAACAAGCTGGAACACACCCTTAAAAAGTATAGCCGGAATCCGGTGAGGGCTGTTATTCCGGTCGATTTTGCCGGTAATCCCGTGAATCTTGAGGAGCTTAAATTACTTTCCGAAAAATATAACTTCAGAATACTTGAGGACGCATGCCATGCCCCTGGAGGCGGGTTCATGGATTCCTCAGGGATGATTCAACATTGTGGAAACGGTGTTTTCGCAGAACTGGCAATTTTTTCATTTCATCCTGTAAAGCATATCACCACCGGAGAAGGGGGTATGGTAACCACTAACGATGATGAATTATTTGAGAAGCTTTTATTGTACAGGAGCCATGGGATTACAAAAGATGAAAAATACCTTACGGAAAACCATGGCGGCTGGTATTATGAGATGCTGGAGCTTAGTCACAATTTCAGGTTAACCGATTTTCAGGCAGCTCTCGGTATTAGTCAGCTTAAAAGGCTCGATAAAAATCTTGAAAGAAGAAGGGAAATTGCAATTGAATATGATAAGGCATTCGCCGGTATTGAGGAAATAAAAACACAGCGAAGGAACCCGATGGACAATCATGCGTTCCATCTTTATGTGATTGAAGTGCCCGAAAGAAAAGATTTTTACGATTATCTGGCTAAAAATGGAATTTTTAGTCAGGTTCATTATATCCCTGTCCACCTTATGCCTTATTACAGGCAATTTGGGTGGAAACCCGGCGATTTCCCGGCTGCCGAGGATTATTATCAGCATTGCATAAGTCTTCCAATGTATCCAACACTGGGAGAGGGGGAACTGTCTTTCGTTATCGAAACGGTTAAAAAATATTTTCATCATTAGTCATCATTTTTTTATGGCAGGTAAATCCGCTATAGCAATCATTCCCGCAAGGATCGGCAGTAAGCGAATCCCGAAAAAGAATTTAAGATTTTTTCTTGACAAGCCTATATTGGCATACTCTATTCAAGCTGCCTCTGAATCTGGTTTGTACGATGAAATTATGGTTTCAACCGATTCGGATGAAATTGCTGACCTTGCGCGAAAGTTGGGCGCCAGAGTTCCTTTTTTGAGAAGTCAGAAAAATTCTGATGATCATGCATCTCTTACAGATGTTGTGCTTGAAGTTTTAACGGCATATAAGGACCTGGGCAGGGAATTTAAACTTGCTTCATGCCTTCTTCCTACAGCTCCTTTCCTTAACGCGGAAAACCTTATAAGTGCTGCACAGCTTCTTGAAAAATACAGTTTTGACTCGGTATTTCCGGTAATCCGATTCAGTTCTCCAATTTTACGATCTTTTAAAACTGATGAAAACCGAATTGCAATGAATTGGCCTGAACATAGGTATACCAGATCTCAGGACCTTGCTCCTGCTTTTTATGATGCTGGCCAGTTCTATACCATGAACAGTGAATCTTTTCTGAAGAATGCGTTAATTTTTAGTGATAATTCCGGTTATATCGAACTTAAAGAATGGGAAGCTCAGGATATTGATACCGAAGAAGATTGGCGAATAGCAGAATTTAAATACAGCTTTTTTATTTCCGGAGAACGAAGTAAATAAATTCATAAATCCTTTGAGTTGGGATTTCTTGATGAAATAAAATCTGACCCTCCCAGGCTCTCCCAAAGTCTTCCCTCAGAATACTTTTCCGAAATTTTATTTTTTCTATAAAAGGATTTCATATAAGGACCATACCTTTTTTGAAGAAGACTCAGGTTCCTAAGCTTCCAGGTATCGAACATCCATACAGTTTTTTTAAATTTTGGAAGAATTAGAAATAGTTTTTTGATGTATAAGAAACTTCCTGTGACCAAAAGAAAGCGCATAAACCAGAACTTGAATTTAAAAGTAATTTTCCTTGATTTGCCCTCTCCCGGTTCAATATCTTTCAAAGCTTTTTCAAGATAATATCCAGCCCGCATATGGTTCATTCCATCATCACTTCCAATAGTATTCTTAAGAATTTCCGTCCTGTTTTCTTTTAATTCATTCGTGTAAAAAGCGGTGATATTTCCTTTGGAATAGTATTCGTCGATATAAGACTTAAAACTTTCAGCATCTTTTGCTATGGGAGTACCAAGAAATGTCTTATCGCGGTTGAAATGGACATCAGGGTTTAGAAAAACCGTCTCTTTGCCCATTAACCATGCTTCTATTGCAGTAGTCGATTCAAAAGCGGTCCAGATATCACAGACGTTGATCAGGTCATGAAGATTTTCGTTACCGGTAATGTAAAGAACATTTGGATAGTCTCTCAGTCCGATCATTTCATTCGGATTCTCTTTTGTTATGGTTGGATTGGCTTCGTTTGGATGCCTTTTTAGTAAAAAAAGTATATCCGGATAAGCCAGGATAGCTTCCCGAAGAATATGTTCTACTTCTTTCATTTGGTCCTCAAGCCATCTAAACCCATCTTCGAAGTTTTGGAGGTAAGGTTTTAGTTCTTCTCTTCCCTGGGGATTATACATTTTCCCGAAAGCCCACCCGGCATAGCCTATAACACGCTTAAAACCAGACAGTCTATATCTCTTTAAAAAATCATTTTTCTTTTCAAACTCATAGATCACATAACGGTCAAAGCCTGTTGCGCCGGTGAAAACATTCCTTTCGCCCAAAGAAGGGATTTCCCTGTCGAAAAATTCTTTCGTGCGTTCAGACCAATGACAGAGATATTCCTGGTAGAATACTCTATCTGTGTTGTAGCCATAGTAATCGAAGCTTCCATCCGTCCGGAAATTCCCTTCCGAAATTAATGCAAATACTTTGATCCCGTGCTCATGAGCATATTTTGTCAGATCATGATGTAATTTGGATCCTATAGTATTAGCTATCAACACAAGATCGGGTTTTTTACGATAAATGTCGTGAATGTTCCAGATAAATGAAAAATCAACCCGACAGCCTAAAACATTCTCTGCGAAATAAACAAGAGGAAGGATTATTTCGGCATCTCTTCCCCGGTCGACGTCAAGGAAGCATAGAATGAAGGGTTTTTTACTCGCTGATTTCATCCAGGAATTTTGCTAAATATTTTGTTTGGTTTCGAACGTCAAAATAGTGAATTTCTTCTTTATTGACAGGAGGCAGGCTATTATTCTTCCACAAAGCATAAGATTCCAGAATGAAATCACGGATATCTGTTGTATTTTCATAATCGATGCATACACCACCGCGGGTTTTAATTAAAATGTCACCGACATCAGAATCTTCAGGCCCAAGTGTTAATATTGTTTTATATGCTCTCAGGTATTCGTAGATTTTTCCCGGCAGCCTTCCCTTCACATTATCAGCTTTGTTGAGTAACAGTAGAAGAACTGACGATAGAAGCATGGCCAGAACGGAATCGGATTTATGAATGTTACCTGGAAGCGATGAATTGGCTGTTAAGTCCAATCGATCAATTTCCTTTTGTATCTCATAATCTACCTGACCAGGGAAAAATAAGAGAAGATCCGATTTTAATTCTGCATTATTTTTTGTGAGTTCCGAAATCACTCCTAACATGCTTTTTGGGTTTCGATCGTTACCCATCAGTCCAAGATGAGAAATAACAAATTTTCCCTTAAGGAATTCCAGGCTTGCAGGAATCTCATTCCGTTTCAACAGTTGTTCTGCCTGGCTAAA
>CAJDXG010000213.1_pt1 | contig 9897 bp, 9 predicted proteins | sample 7391801 | NCBI WGS metagenome assembly CAJDXG01 (sample SAMEA7055713, study PRJEB34461) | soil metagenome | biome: terrestrial ecosystem; feature: Peninsula; material: soil | place: Antarctica | collected 2016 | reverse complement strand
AGAAATTAAACTTAAATGAAAAATATATAGCTCAATACGCTTTTTTATCCAAAAACATAAAAAATATTGTACATCTTAAAGGCAATTCCTTTTCCTATGATTTCAAAAGTTTAAATAAAAAGTTCGATCTTATTTTTATAGATGGGGACCACCATTATGAATCGGTGAAAAACGATACTCAAAAAGTTTTTAAACATCTGGTCCATAACGATTCAATTGTTATATGGCACGATTATGCTTATACACCGGAGAAATATCGACCAGAAGTCCTGGCAGCGATTCTCGATGGGACACCACCAAATTTTAGAAAATATCTTTATCACGTTTCCAACACACTTTGTACTGTAATGATCAAAGCCGATTATACGGTTGAAGAACTATTGCCCCCTTTAACACCCGATATAAACTTTAGCATTGAATTGAAATCCGGAAAGATTGGAAAGTAATAATTTATCAGGACATCTAATGTTTGAAAAATATTATAAAATTTTAGGACTTTCCCCCGGTGCAGATGAAAAAGCGCTTAAAAAGGCTTATCGCAAACTTGTGCTAAAGTACCATCCCGATGTCAATAAATCCCCGAATGCACCGAAGCGCTTTCACGAAATATGTGAAGCATATGAAGTAATCTTCGAACAAATACAGCGCGACACAATTGTTAACATTTCAGAAAACGAAGATGAATATGACCCTGCCATTTATGAGGAGATCATCCACGAAGCCAGAGAAAAAGCAAGACAACGGGCAAAAATGCGGTATGACAAGCTGAAAGCAGAAAAAGAATTTTTTGAGAATAACGATCTCATCCTTTTCTTTCGCTATGTGGGCAATTATCTGGCATTACCCCTGGCACTGCTTATGATTGCTATACCGGTTTATCTCGCCATAACCGAAGAATTTAAAATATTGTTCTTTACCGTTTTTTTCTGGCTTATTGGCATCTTCATTCTAAAGCATATTTACGATAATCGGAAAACATGGTTCAGGCTGGGGAGATTCACAACCAAAAGAAAAGATATCATATCCTTCTTTTCAATTAAAAGAAACAGGAATCCAACAGAAGAATGTTTTTTTTGTAAAGGGAAAATGGCTGACTCCCAATCATTCCACTACATTTTATTGAAAGTAAGGGATATCAAACTAGGAAGTGATGGAGTCTATCAGCATTACGTAAGATACAACAGGAATTATAGGGAAGTCATCCTCCCCCGCTCAATGAAAGCATATCGGATTCATGTAACTTTGAGCATACTTAAACCTGTAATTCTTATCTTGTGTGCAATCTACCTTCCTGTTCCCTCATTAGCGTGGCGGGTAATTATAGGGCTTGGACTGGTGCTTTTCCTGTCAAATCTTATCCTTGCGATCACATCTACCCGTTCCAAAACTTCTTTTCTTCTAAACCGCTTTTTAATTCTTAAATTAATTTTTTGGTCAGGCTTAATTATTTCTCAAACGACATGGTATGGAGGACTTGTTTTATTTACCAGCGAAAATACCATCATTTTCCTTATCCTTTTCCTTATTTTTCTGGATATGTTTCTGGACCTTATATTACGTGCATTCCCTTTTTATAAAAAAATGTATCTTCCTTTAATAAAACAACCAGAAATAATCAATAATCTATACTTGAATGGATACCAGGCATATATGGATCTCCCGATCTGGTCCACTGTATATCCTTTCTTTAGATGGTTGTTTTAGAGAATCCGTTTTATAAAAAGTCACTTAAATAAGGAAAAATACGGTATAAAGACAAGAAAAGTAAAGTCAGCTTAGCAGTCTTTCTTTCGACTTAAGGGTATTCGGATCAATAAGGAACACTGCCTGAATATATGGGACAGAGCGTAATTTACTTTGCAAATCTTCTTTAAATCCATCGTGAAATTCGCCATTGATAATCAAAAAATAATCTATAGCCTTTAGTTCGTCGAGCAGGACGAGGGATTCGGATTTATTTGCAATGATTCGATAATCTATATAGCTTATTTCATCAATATAATGAAACGTTGAAAATTCCTGATCTTTCATTAATTTCTTATGAAATAGAACATGATTATCGATTTTTGACATTTGGATGCCGAGCAGTGTGTTGAGATACCAAATGAACTTATACTCTCTCTCAGATGTAGAAATTCCGATCAAGAGAAAATCAAATTTTTGCGTGTATTCAAGTTTAATTTTCTTCACAATAATTCTTCAAATATGCAGATTTTCTTTCTTTTCTAAAAAGTCATTCATCGTTAAGATTCTCAAGAGCGACCTTAGAGGCTTTTTGTTCTGCTTCTTTTTTAGATTTCCCCAATCCTTTTCCCATCTCACGATTCGTAATACGCACAAAAGAAATAAAGAGCGGAATATGATTTGCTGATTGTTCTTCCCTGCTATCGAACATAACTTCTTCCCTGTTTTTCTGCGCCCATTCTATCAATCTGCTTTTATAATCAGAATCCAACTCCTGTAGTTTTTCAATATCCACGTAACGATTGATTATCCGTTCAATAAAACGGGAGGTAAATTTAAAACCTTTATCAAGGTAAATTGCACCAACCAGAGCTTCAAAAGCATTTCCATAAAGGTGTTTTGAGATATTGGAAGGATTTGTATGGCTTATAATAAGCTTGTTAATACCTATATGGTATGCGAGAATATTAAGGTTTTTGCGTTTAACCATTTTAGACCGCATTTTTGTCAGAAACCCTTCATCTTTATTTGGAAATCTCTTAAAAAGATAATCGGCCACGATAGCATCCAGTATTGCGTCGCCCAGATATTCAAGCCGTTCATTATTAACAACTTCACCATCGGGCAAAATCAAAGAAGCCGAGCGGTGAATAAATGCTATTTCATACAATTTAGGATGTACAGGAACGAATTCAAGAATAGGAATCAGGTTCTTAATAAACTCCTTTTTTCTGCCAAAAGAAAACGAAAAGAATCTACCTATAATGTTTAACACCTCTTAATTACTATACTTTTTAAATAGGACTGAAGAGTTATGCCCTCCAAATCCGAAGGTATTGCTAAGGGCAATGTTAACTTCCCTTTTCTGGGCCTTACCCTGGGTGAGATTGAGTTTCGGATCGATCGCGGGATCTAAGGTTTCCAGATTAATTGTAGGAGGAACAATATCGTGGATGGTTGAAAGAATCGCTGCGATAGATTCTACTGCTCCTGCGGCACCAAGAAGGTGTCCGGTCATTGACTTTGTTGAACTGATATTCAATTTATAGGCGTGTTCTCCAAAGACCTCTTTAATTGCATAGGTTTCGGCAACATCACCTAAAGGAGTGGCTGTTCCATGAACATTGATATAATCTACATCAGAAGGACTAATATGAGCATCTTCAAGTGCCCGAAGCATTACAAGCTTGGCACCCAATCCCTCGGGATGAGGTGCTGTTAAATGATATGCATCAGCAGAAAGTCCACCTCCAATAAGTTCCGCGTAAATTTTCGCGCCTCTTTTAATAGCATGTTCGTATTCTTCCAGAATAAGGGCCCCGGCACCTTCACCCATAACAAATCCATCCCGATTCGCATCAAACGGACGGGAGGCTTTTTGATATATGTCATTTGCCGTAGAAATAGCCTGCATACTGTTAAATCCACCCATCCCTGCTTCATTTATAGCTGCTTCAGAACCACCTGCAACAAAAGCAACTGCCTTTCCCAATCGCAATAGATTAAAAGCATCTATTAAGGCATTGGTAGATGAAGCACAGGCAGAAACGGTCGCGAAATTAGGGCCGTGAAAACCATACTTAATGGAGATATGTCCGGCTGCAATATCTGAAATCATTTTAGGGATGAAAAAAGGGTTAAAACGAGGAATAAATCCCCCGGTAACATAATTTTTCATCTCTTCCATAAAAGTTCCGATACCACCAATTCCCGATGCCCAAATAACTCCGACATCGTCCAGATTTAATTCTTCTAAATTGAATCCGGCATCTTTAATGGCTTCATCGGCTGCAATGACAGCAAACTGAGCATAAGGATCAAGCTTACGAGCTTCCTTTCGTTCGAAGTATTGGGCAGGATCGTAATCCTTAACTTCACAAGCAAACTTGGTTTTAAATTTTTCGGTATCAAAACGGGTTATAAGGTTAGCACCGCTAACCCCGCTGATAAGATTTTTCCAGAAATCACTCACATTGTTACCAATGGGAGTAATCGCTCCTAAACCTGTTACAACAACCCGTTTTAATTCCATAACTGCGAAAAAAAATAATACTACTTCGCGTTTTCTTCAATGTACTTAATAGCCTCACCAACTGTACCGATGTTTTCAGCCTGATCGTCAGGAATCCCAATATTAAATTCTTTTTCGAATTCCATAATCAGTTCAACAGTGTCGAGAGAGTCAGCTCCGAGATCGTTAGTGAAGCTGGCCTCAGGAGTAACTTCGTTCTCATCAACACCTAATTTATCAACAATGATTGCCTTTACTCTTGATGCAATGTCAGACATAGCTGTAAAATTTAATTAATATTAAATGGTTTTTTTTGATTGTGCAAAGAAATGCAATAAACTCTTAAAAACAAATAATTTTATCTATAAAATGAATAAAGAAATGTTTTATTTTGTATTATATTTCTGCCCAAAGTTAAAAATATTATTTAACAATTCGAAAAAAAGATTGATTTGCTTTAGATATTAAATATATGAAAAAGAAAAGGATAGCTATATTTGCTTCTGGTTCGGGTACTAATACTGAAACTATGATAGCTATATTTGCTTCTGGTTCGGGTACTAATACTGAAACTATAATTCGATTTTTTCATCACCACCCTAAAGGAGAAATCAAGCTTGTTTTGTCCAACAAAAAAGATGCACCTGTGCTTTCACGAGCCCGTCGCCTCGATGTTCCCTCCGAAACCTTCACGAAGGATGATTTTTATTCATCCAACCGGGTAATGGACTTATTGAAATCCAATAAAATTGATATTGTTATTCTTGCCGGTTTTCTTTGGCTGGTCCCCTTAGACCTCATAAAAGCCTACCAGGGAAGGCTAATTAATATTCACCCTGCCCTCCTGCCAAATTATGGCGGAAAAGGAATGTATGGCATGAATGTCCATCATGCTGTTGTTGCCAATAAGGAAAAGGAATCTGGAATTACCATACACCATGTGAATGAAAAATACGATGCAGGCAATATAATCTTTCAGGCTCGTTGTAGTATTGACCCACGGGAAACTGCGGAAAGCCTTGCTGAAAAAATACATTTGCTTGAGCAGGAGAATTTTCCTAAGGTGATTGAGAAATTTATCGAAGAGATGTCTTGAATATCCTTTATCATGAAACCTTTGGTATTATACTAATAGTTTCATACCTTTAGTGCCATGAATAAAGTCAATCCATTTTCGCTATCCGCTTACCTTGGCCCAGATTACTTTTGCAACAGGGAAAAAGAAAGTATTCAACTGAAAGACTCCCTTTCAAACGGAAGGAATATTACACTTTTTTCACCCCGAAGGATGGGTAAAACTGGTCTTATCCATCATTTTTTTCACTCCATTGAAAATAAGAATGCTGTCCCTATTTATATTGATATATTCGGGACTGAGAATCTAAATGACTTTATCAATCAGCTTGCCAACGCGAGCCTCAATGCAATTACTAAAGAGAAAACCTCCTTCATCACCAGAGCCATGGATCTTTTTGGCAGGATACGTCCACAAATAAATTACGATAATTTTAGTGGAATCCCGCAAATTTCATTCAGTCTTCAAACGGAAGATGAAAAACGGGCTACTTTAAAGGAGATATTTGACTTGATTGAACGACAAAAAAACCCCTGCATAGTAGCAATCGATGAATTCCAGCAGATTAGCCAATACCCGGAGCTGAACATGGAACAAATTTTACGGACCTACATTCAATCTTTAAAAAACGTTCATTTTATTTTTTCGGGAAGCATGCAGCATCTTCTAATGCCAATGTTTTCGGATGCTAAAAGACCTTTTTACCAAAGTACGGGCTTTCTCTTTTTAGAAAAGCTTAAGGAAGAAGATTATAGTGTATTCATCTCACATCATTTCAATACTAATAAACAGCTTATCAGCGATCAAAATATTCGTTTCATCCTGGAATGGTCAAAATCCTATACTTTCTATACTCAATATCTTTGCAATAAAATATTCTCTAAAAGAGCCGCAAAGATATCAGATGATGTGATAAAAGAATGTATTCATGAAATTTTTAGCGAACGGGAAGTAGTCTTTTATAATTACCGGAAACTACTTTCTCATCATCAATTCAGGCTACTTTCAGCCATAGCTACAGAGGACAGCGTTAATGAACCTACCAGTCAGAATTTTATAAAAAAATATAATCTAAGCAATGCCTCCACGATAAGGAAAAGTCTTAAAGCCTTGATTGAAAAGGAAATGGTTTATGAAATACCAGGAAAAGAAAAGTCCAGCTACGAGGTTTATGATGTCTTTTTGACGCGTTGGTTTCAGGCCCGATATGGACAATAGAACAACATATTATCTTCTCTTCATATATTCAAGTTCAATAGAAACTAAAATCCATTTAACTGCCTCATCACCTGATTTCTCACTACATCATACCGCGCCATATTCTCCTCTCTCACAGGATCTACAGGCGGTGCATCAACCTTAAGAGGATCGATAGGTGTACCGTTCTTATAGAATCTAAAATCCAGATGGGGACCTGTAGACATTCCCGAGGAGCCAACATAACCAATAACATCTCCCTGTTTGACATAAGCTCCGTTTGTTATCCCTTTACCGTATTTGCTCAGGTGGAGATAAGCCGTGGTATAGACCGAATTATGCCGGATCTTTACCATGTTACCTGCCCCACCCTGGAAAGCCTTCTGAATGACAACCCCGTCTCCTATAGCGACTACGGGTGTGCCAACCGGTGCTGCATAGTCCACTCCATGATGCGGACGCCGAATCTTAAGTATTGGATGAAGCCTTGAATTAGAGAAAAATGAACTTATGCGGGAATACCGTAAAGGAGCCTTAAGAAATGCTTTCCTCAGGCTCTTGCCTTCCTGATCATAATAGTCTTCTGTGCTATCTTGCACAAACGGGATGGCATAGATGTCGTGATCCATGTGCCTGAAATATGCACCATGAACCTTACCTATCCCGATTGATGTACTGTCTACAAACAATTCATCATATATTACCCTGATACTGTCACCCTTTTGAAGTCCGAAAAAATCGATCGACCAGGCATAAATCTCCGAAAGTTCAATGGCAAGCAACGTATTGGCATCCTTCGCACTCATAGCATTCCATAGGGAAGTTTGAATGCTTCCCGCAAAATTTGTATGAATGGTATCGACCAGTTTGCTGGCGCCCCATACACTCACTGAATCGCGAAGACCAAAAACAATGTAATCGAGTGGTGAATGCTCATAGACGAGATAATCAAGCTCTTTCAGGGTATCCGCACTCAAAAAAGCACTGTAAGAATTACCCGAGCGAAATTTACGGACATCAAAAACACCATCACATTTCTGCACAATGTCGTGGATTGTCTTATTATTTACACCATATCCACTCAATAAAAGAGATAAGGGCTGATTTTTCCCAACTTTCCCTTGAACAACTTCAAAAGAATCAACCGGAAGCCCGTATTGATATCTTATAATAACCTCCGGGACTGTTTCCTCCTCAACCGTAGGATCGGTCCCGGCTTCACCTGTTTTCTTCGAATTACATGAGATAATACCTATCGCAAGGCTTGCGAAAATAACCAGGTTGAAAATATTAATTTTGTTTTTGAATAATAACATAACGGAAGTCTTTAGATTACAACATTTATTATTTTTCCCTTAACGATTATGACCTTCAGTCCATTTCTGCGCTGTCTGGTGAGCCAGAACCTGTTTCCTTATCGCACTATCTTCCATGTCCAGAGGGAAGGTCATTTTAAATCTAGTTTTACCATTAAAAGAAACAGGATATTCAAATTCGTTTTCAACAAGATATTCCGGATTGTATTCCGGCATTCGTGCATCAACCACTGTGCCGGAATTCCCAAGTTGATCCCAGAGTTCTTCACAGATATGGGGGGCAAAAGGAGAAAGCAGAATCACCAGGGGTTCTAGAATAGCCCTTTTATTGCTCGCCAGGGTATAAAGGGAATTGATACAGATCATAAATTCACTGACTGAAGTGTTAAAAGAAAAGTTTTCAATATCTTCCCGAACTTTTTTTATGGTTTTATGAAGGACTTTTAATTCCTGAGAATCAGCTGGTTCCTCATCCACAGAAAACTCACCTTTTTCATTAAAAAACAATTTCCAAAACCGTTTCAGAAATTTGGAAACCCCGTCGATACCGCTGGTATCCCAAGGTTTGGACTGTTCCAAAGGACCGATAAACATTTCGTACATCCTCAATGTATCGGCACCATATTTTTCTATAATATTATCAGGATTCACCACATTAAACATGGACTTGGACATCTTTTCAACGGCCCAGCCACAAATATATTTTCCGTTTTCAGTAATAAATTCTGCATTTTTATACTCAGGGTTCCATTCCCTGAATCCCTGAATGTTGAGAATGTCGTTATGCACGATATTTACATCAACATGAATTGGGGTAACGTCATATTCATCCTTCTTTCCATAAGAAACAAAGGTATTGGTGTTTTTGACACGATATACAAAATTGGAGCGCCCCTGAATCATCCCCTGGTTTATAAGCTTTTTAAAAGGTTCTTCGCGGCAAACGATGCCAAGATCAAACAAAAATTTATTCCAAAAGCGGGAGTACATAAGATGCCCCACAGCGTGCTCTATCCCTCCAACATACAAATCTACATCCTGCCAGTAATTATTTGCCTCCTTCGATACAAGCATCTTCTGATTATGGGGGTCCATATATCTTTCCAGTTTTCTGCCCTTCCAAGGGGAGGATCACCCTCTTGAGTTGGTTTAAAGGCATCAATCTCCGGTAATTCAAGTGGAAGATCCTTTTCATCCAAAGTATATGGCAGACCATCCTTATAGTAGATCGGAAATGGCTCGCCCCAATATCGCTGCCGGCTGAAAATAGCATCCCGTAGGCGGAAATTTATTTTACTTTGTCCAAACCCCCGTTTTTCAATTTCATCGTTGATTTTTGAAATGGCATCGGGGACTATTAAGTCGGTAATAAAATCAGAATCGATTACCCTGGCGTCCTTCGAATCGAAGGCTCCTTCAGAAATATCCCCTTCAATGACTTGTTTAATCTCAAGTCCAAAATGCCTGGCAAAAGCATAGTCCCTTTCATCATGAGCAGGCACGGCCATAATAGCTCCGGTACCATAACCTGCCAGAACATACTCGCTTACCCATACAGGTATTTCATTTCCGGTAAAGGGATGAAGAGCATACCCACCGGTAAATACACCGGTAATTTTTTTCGCCTCGGTCATACGCTCCCTTTCAGAGCGGCTACCGGCATAATCCAGATAAGCTTGCACCTCCGTTTTTTGTTCAGGGGTAGTAAGCACATCAACAAGTTCACTTTCCGGAGCAATCACCATGAAAGTTGCACCAAAAATCGTGTCAGGACGGGTGGTAAATATCTGCATCTTTCTTTCCGAGCCTTTTAGCGGAAAAAAAATATCCGCTCCTTCAGACCGTCCGATCCAGTTTCGCTGGATTTCCTTGAGGGATTCTGTCCAGTCGATCAAATCTAATCCATCTAAAAGTCTTTGAGCATAAGCAGTGATCCTCAGGAGCCATTGTTGCATTTTCTTTTGTTCTACCGGATGGCCGCCGCGTATAGAAAATCCTTCCCTGACTTCATCGTTGGCCAACACTGTACCAAGGGCCGGACACCAGTTTACCAGAGTTTCTGCCTTGTATGCCAGGCGATAGTTTAAAAGCACTTCCTGCTGATGCCGAACGCT
>CAJDXG010000136.1_pt1 | contig 10022 bp, 4 predicted proteins | sample 7391801 | NCBI WGS metagenome assembly CAJDXG01 (sample SAMEA7055713, study PRJEB34461) | soil metagenome | biome: terrestrial ecosystem; feature: Peninsula; material: soil | place: Antarctica | collected 2016 | reverse complement strand
GGCCAGTTATAGTCTTCACTTTCGGCAATATCACTGTAGCTTGTGAGGGAATTCTTCAGAGTCACTTGTGAGACAGTGTCGGATAATAATGCAGCAAATGTTGCAGGTATTGCCCCCCAACCTTTTGCAACTAAATGAATCTCCTGGTGCCCGAATGACTTTAGCCAGTCAATGATACGAAGGATATCATATGTTTTTTGTCCTACGTACGGATAGTCAAGCATGATACTATGAGCGGCATAAAAATAATCAGTTCCATAAGGTTCTTCAAAAGTCTTCCATGTTGAATTTGGCTTAGATTCTCCAATACCCCTTACATCACAGGTAAATATTGCTGAATCAGGTTCATTTTTTATGATCTCTGCCAGAAGTGGCTCAGTACGTAATTCATCATCAGACGACTTATGGGAAACGTACAATACCGCACGTTTAAGACCTCTTGGTGGACGGGAATAAAGAAGTGTATCGCTCAGCCGGTAAACAATTGCAAATATATCTTGCTCGGTTTCAATGACATAATTTACTGCAAACTTTTTAGGATAATCCCGGTCTCCGCTTGCTCTCAGTATACGAAAATGAGGTACCCCTTCTGATAATGGGATTTTCAGGGCATGTAAAACAGCCTGTTTTAATTTTTCTCCCTGCAGATTGGAACGTTTGGATTTCAGCTGTAATGAAGCTTCTTTCCTGAAAGAAAAAATTGTTCGCGCACCGGTTTCTCCTACCTGACCATTAGGTGTGCACCAAAGATCTTCTTGTTTTTCAACCGTCAGTGCTGGTTCCAGACTGGTATTGGATATTTTGGTTGCGTTGTTAAAGAGAGAATACATTGCCTCCCGGCTTTCCTTTGGATAGCTATGGCCACCCGGACCGACGTTTAGCTGGACATTTTGTTCCGAACCCAATAATTTATAGAGGGGTTTAAGACGGTTGAAAGATTCTTCTGCCCCGCGTACATCGAAAAAATCATTCTCCTGACTCAGTATAATGACAGGTTTCGGAGCCATTGCAGCAAGAAAATCTGAATGGTCGAGTCCCATTGCAAGTGCGCGGGGGGGAATTTGTTCAGTATCAGCAACCTCTTCGTTTTCCAGGTTTGTCAGGAACGTATTAATGAAGCACGCCGGGGCTGCCATTGTGATCCTGGGATCTGCAGAGCATATCCATGTTGTTTGTGTACCACCACCTGAGACACCTGTTATTCCTATATGGTTTGGGTCAACTTCTTTTCTGGTAAGCAGATAATCCACTGCCCTTATTCCGTCCCATGCGAACCATGCACTTAAAGAATCGCCCAACAGGAAAAGTGGATTCCCGGAATAAAGATGTTCCCTTACTCCAATTCCTATGCGGGATTTACCTTCGGGTGTTGGGTATTGCAAACGCTCTCCCTGCCCGACAGGATCAAATACAAGTACAACATAGCCCAGCCTTACCAATCCCTGGGCGAATTGCTGGGTTGAGAGTGTTGCCGCCTTCCCGGTATCGTTATGTCCGCAAGTCCCGATTACAGCCGGTGCAGGAGATTTGAGATTTTTAGGGATATAGAGGTTTGCTGTGACAGGATAACCCGGTCTGCTCTCAAAAATCACATTTTCAATGGTATAGGTATCTCGTTTAAGCCTTTTGGTGACACGGGAATTTAATGGTGTTTTATCAGGCCAGGGTCCGAAACACTCCTGGACCTTTTCTTTTACTTCCTTCACGTATGCTTCTGCTTCACTTTTACTGTTTAAGCCTGAACGTCGGATGGCAGCATCCTGTTCAATTTTACGCAAGCGTTTCACAAAATACTCTTGCATAACTTCCGGGAACCGATTTAAGGGTTCAAATGGTGGAGCAGCCTCAGTTTGCGATCCTGATTCTGATTTAGTTATGCCTTCTTTTAAGAAGCCCGGTAAGGTTCCTGCACTGGCTAAACCAATGCCGGACAGTCCGCTCAATTTAATAAAACCTCTGCGATTGCTTTTCATGAGTACACAATTTGAGTTTAAAGATCACAAAGAACTCACTTGTCCTAAAGAGTATTTTCATACTTTTTGTGTGTTAAAAAGAATGTGGTTTTCATACGCATATAATATAATATTAAAATGTCATATGGAACCATTACTATTCACTTCGTTTTCCTTTTAAATGAATTTCCGGTTGAAATTCATTTAAAAACTGTCGACTCTGGTCTTTTGGAAATATCTCTCAGATTATCGAATTCCGTTTTAAATTCCTTTAATTTGTTATCCTTAATTGGTTGACCCGACATTGTAACCGGATTAATAAATGTAACTTTTTTTCCGCTAAGTGAAGCCGCTAATGATACATCTCCCCAATTAAGGAAGCCTGGCAAGTGTACAGCCATATTGAAATAGTCAACAGATTCTCTGTTATCGAAAAGGTAACTAACAGGAGAATTGTGAAGAATTATCTCATCAACATTTCCTTTGAGAACACTGCAAAATAATCCTGCAAGCCCAGTTTCACGGGTTCCCTCAACAGTAATTTTACCTGCCTTATAATTGGCTCTCAGGAATTTGGCAACCAGGTCAAGCTCTTCCACCCATTCACCCATTAGTGTTCTTCCGAGCCAGAGTTCGGCTCGTGACACGGTATGCAGCTCCATGTTCTTGTCAAAACTCTGTTCACTTTTTATTAGTAATTCACCTGTTCCTGTTAAATCGACAAGAACTATTCCGGATCCACTTTTCTTCAATTGATCAATGGTGACAAGAGAAATAGCCTTTTTCCCTCCGGGATCCGACATTATAATATAATCCGATGATTTACCGGCAGGTGCAAAAAGCAATACAGGGATCAGTTTATTATCAGTTGTTTCCAATGCAAATCTCTCCCAGCCATTAATTTTTGAATAATGGTGCACTTTTTTTAACTCCGATTTATCGGTTAGCCTTAGGATATCATGCAACTCTTTTTTCTTATCTTCCAGGTTGAAGGATTTCGTATTAAGATAAGTTGTTCTTAATTCATCACCTTTCTTCCTGCAATACTCATCGGTACTCATAACATTTGCGTCCCTGTGTCCTTTTGGAAAAACCATAAGTTTTTCTTTAGAAATCTGGTCGAAAGGAGTTTCTTTTTTTGGGAGACCATTGCCGGTTCCTTTAAGGTGAAGGTCAAACCAGCCCAGCATTGCTTCACGATTCTCAGGCCAATAGTCATGAGCCTTATCCAAAATAAGATTGCTGATATTGTTTTCAGCATTTAACATTTTAAAGACAGGAGAAGCATTATTAAAAGTTCGGAGCATCTCTGAAGATAAAAATGTGGGATAATCGTGAATAATGTTGCACATTTTTATAGCTCTTGGCGCAACAAGGGCAATGACACCGGCTTCTTCTGAAAGGGTAAATCCATCAATTAGCAGCTCGCAAACGCAATTTGACCGCATAATATAAGATTCAAAAGTACCGATACTTACAACCGGAACAGCCGCTTTAACACGTTCATCCAGAGCTGCAAGCCACATCGTCTGGTTTCCACCGCCACTGGCGCCTGTTGCTCCTATTTTTTCAGGATCAACATAAGGCAACGAACAGAGCAGATCCACTCCTCTCATATTGTCTGACACCTGAACTCCCACTAAAGATTCTCCAATATTCATGAGTGAAGCTCCCAGGTTAGCGCCATGATATTCATCTATTCCATGAATTGTTGTTCTTTCCCCTGCTCCCCAGGCATCAATGTTCAAACACACATACCCATTTAGTGCTGCACTTTGACCAATAACCTTAAAAGATTCAAATAAACGTCCTCCGGGCCAATGACCATGCATGGTTATAATCCCAGGGAACGGACCTTTGCCATCAGGAATATAAAGATTCGCGGTTGCGTAAACCCCTGGCCGCGTTTGAAATGCTATATTTTTAATTATATAACCTTTCATCTGAACTGTGCCGGTTTCCTTTATGTTCAGGGGAAGATCATGATCAATTATAACGCCGGCTTTTTTAATTATTTCGTTTTTTAATTTCACTCTGTAAATTTCCCATTCATCCAGGTTGACAGGAAGCTCATATTCAGCAAATTTTAAAAGCGCCTCATTTCTTAATCTACTTTCAACCAGATCAGTATGGCCTTTTGCCAGAACCGAGGGAAGGCTGTCTGAACTTTCGGTAAATGAAGAATAAATATTCATAGCTGATGTCCCTGGCACCAGGAACATGGAAAACATTAAGACATGTAAAAAAAGGGATAATTGACGTTTCATCGTTATAATTTTAATGGTAGAATAGAAGGCAAGAGGATTTAAGTTTTATTTAAGAGATTGGTCTTATTCATTTCTTCGCTCAATATAAAGAAATTTTGATCTTCATTCTTCAAAGATAAATAAATCTTAGATTCAGCTAAATCTTTTCGGTTGTTTTTACTTATCCCTCAATACTTGCAAACTTTTCTGCGAGTCGTCCAGCCAAATTCAGGATATCTTCCTTCCTTGCAATTATCTCTATCCACTTTTGAGGTATACTATCGAATCCGTAAAGCAAGCCTGCAAGTCCTCCTGTTACTGCTCCGGTAGTGTCTGTGTCATCACCCAGATTCACCGCTCTCAAAACTGCATCTTTATAATTGTCTGTGGTCATTAAGCACCAGATGCTTGATTCAAGTGTATGGATTACATACCCGGAGCCGGAAATTTTATCTTCAGCCAGACTGAAGATATTGCAATTCAACAATCGATCAAAGAATGCGATTTCTTCTATGTTTACGGAAAAAGATTCTAAATGCCCTGGTAATTCTGTTTGTAGATTTTTATAAATCTCATATTTGTCTTTTCCGTCAAATAATTGTCTCGCAAATTCGAGATAGTAGAAACAGGAAATTATCGAACGTACATGTCGGTGAGTAATTGAAGAAACTTTTTTTGTTATCTCATATCGTTCAGCTACAGGTTTGTCCAGCAAATATAAAACCAGAGGTAGAATTCTCATCAGGGAACCATTTCCGTTAGAAAACTCATCAAAACCACCTGCCAAATCTGGCTGAGTGCCATCTGCAAGCAAGTTTATAGCTTGTCTGGTGGCATTACCGATGTCAAAAACATTTCCTCTTGCTGTCCAATAATTCTCATGGTACCACTTTACAAAATTTTCAGCAACGGTTCTAAGCTGAAACTCCTGGGTTAATGCTTCTGCGAGACAAAATGCAAGTGAACTGTCGTCCGAGAATGTTCCCGGCGGTACATTATGAGTACCATAGCCATTCATATCTATTACCGGATTTTGGGCAATGGTTTGTCGCTTTTTAAATTCAACCGGGACTCCAAGCGCATCACCCACTGCAAGACCAAAAAGAATTGACTTTATTTGGATTTCCATAGTTGATATCCCTTCTTATTGTATTTGAAAAACACAGTCATTGCTACCCCTATAAGTACCAATAACCCCCCAATAATGTGGTATGTAAAAAGCTTTTCACCCAGAATCAAAATTCCCGCCGCTACAGCAATCACCGGACTGAGATTATTGAATACGCCAATTTGTGAAGCCGGAATCTGAGTCAGTGCGAAATTAGTAAGAAAAGAGGTAAGCATTGAAGATAACACCCCCAGGAATAATACAGCCCAAAGAAATTCTTTTTGAGCCAAAGGAGTATAGAACTGGCTTAAAGTATTGTGTTGGATGTGACTTGTAATGCTCCATCCGTTAAATATCAGAAATGCCAGGATAGTCATCCATACTGTAATTTCCATTGCCGAAAAATTAACACTGATTATCTTTCCCAGAATGTAGTATGCCACTACTTCCTGGAAGACTCCCGGTTTTGTATATGATATAGAGAATTCCTGCAATCGATAATACGATTCCTATTTTTTGCAGGATCGTAGTTTTTTCTTTCAGGAAAATCCGGGCTGCAAGTAGCGTGATAACAGGCACAGAGGCAAATATTATTCCTGCTTCGGATGCGGTGCTATGTTCCATCCCGAAAGTCTGAAGAGTGAAAAACAATAAGGGATAGAACAAGGAAAGAACTAATAAGGGTTTGGCTTTCTTCAGGCTAAGACGAGGGATTCTGATCAGACCAAAAAGCCACATAATCACTAATGAAATTGCCGCTGCAGTGAATCGATGAGCCATCAGGTCCATAGCGCCAACATACTTTAATCCGATTTTTAAAAAAATGAATGAAAAACCTACAATGGAGGTCATTAATACCAGACCTATGTATGCTTGGCGGGTTTTATGAGAATGAGTAGGGAGGGGCATGTTAATAATTATAAAATTTATCTTTGTCCCAATGTAGGGGGTTTTCAATAATGTATGTTTCAATTTTTTGGAATGATTTGCTATTTCGTGTAATATGGTCGTAAAAACGTGATTGCCATGCAAAATTGGCGTCGATTTTACGAGCATTTGTTGTTACACCAATTTTAAAACCACGAACAATGGATGCCAGATTTCGGGATTGGGGTCCGAATTTGTTTTTGGGTCTTATGGGATTTTTGGGATTGTAGGGGTTGTCTTGATTATCTGGGTTATCAGAGTTATGAGGGTTATGGGGGTTATCGGGTTTATGGGGTAGAGACGCAAGATCTTGCGTCTCTACAATGCGTACATCGTTGCATCCATCATTCGGTTTATCAATAATAATTATTCCATGTACATGATTCGGCATTACCACAAACGCACCCAAACGTACAAATGGAAAATGTTGAGGTATTTCGAACCAATATTTTTCTGCCATTTGCCCTATTTCGGATAATTGCATTTGTCCTGTGACAATATTGCCAAAATAATATTCCCTGTTTTGTGTACAGATGGTCACATAATAGGGTGCGTTCCACCCATAATCCCAATTTTGCATTCGAGCTGAAGATATTCTATATTTATTATTGAATTTTCTCATCTAAACCCTTTATGCCAACAATAGCTAATTCACTCCCTTAATAATATGATATTTTACACTACAGAAATTGATAAATTTTAACATTTATCTTGTCAACCTAAGTTTTTCTATCTGTGAGACTCTCTGAATTGGGCATAATTACTTCGCATTATAACTCAATCTGCAACTTAATCTTAAGTGGTTTTCATTGAAGAAGTTAGAGTTGGGGGAGAGTAATTAGGGTTTAGTATTCATCCCAACTTTTAATCGACAACTTATCCACATCCATCTTGCAAAATGCCATAATAAACGCACTGGCCAACCTTGCATTGGTGATCAGCGGGATATTATAATCAATGGCTGACCGCCGGATGGTATAGTCATTATGCAATTCGGTCTTGCTGAGATCTTTCGGAATATTTACAACCAGATCTATCATCCCGCTTTTCAGGTATTCCAGCGTGTTAGGCTGCTTGTCTTCATCCGGCCAGTGAAGCGGGGTGGAGGGAATCCCGTTCATTTTCAGGAAATCATGGGTCCCGAAGGTGGCAAAGAGGTTGTATCCTTTTTCAATAAGGAGTTTACAGGAATTTACCAGTTCTACTTTGGAGCGCACCGGGCCTGTCGATAACAGTATATTCTTCTTTGGTATACGATAGCCTACCGAAAGCATTGCTTTAAGGATAGCGTCATAGAAATTATCGCCAATACAACCTACCTCACCAGTTGAGGCCATATCAACTCCTAACACCGGATCAGCCTTTTTTAAGCGGGAAAAGGAAAATTGTGGGGCTTTAATTCCTATATAATCCAGGTCGAATATAGATTTTGAAGGCTTTTCGACAGGAATGTTTAGCATGACCTTAGTGGCCTGCTCAATGAGATTGGATTTCAGTACTTTGGAAACAAACGGCATGCTCCTGGAAGCACGAAGATTACATTCGATAACCTTTATATCATTATCTTTTGCGAGGAACTGCATGTTAAAAGGACCGGTAATGTTGAGAGCTTCCGCCAACTGGCGGGCAATTCGTTTAATCCTTCGGGCAGTTTCAAAATAAATTTTCTGCGGTGGGAAGACTATGGTTGCATCGCCCGAGTGTACCCCGGCAAACTCTACATGCTCGGAAATAGCGTAAGAAAAGAGTTCTCCGTTTCTCCCTACGGCATCGATTTCGATTTCTTTTGCCTGCTCGATAAATTCTGAAACCACTACCGGATATTGTTTGGATACCCTCGCCGCCATTTTAAGAAAATGTTCCATTTCATCCTTATTCGATACCACATTCATGGCTGCACCGGAAAGTACATAGGAGGGGCGAATCAATACAGGGAATCCTACATCATCGACAAAATCATTGATTTCTTCCAGGGAGGTCATTTCTTTCCAGCGGGGTTGGTCTATGGATAGCTTGTCGAGAAGCATAGAGAATTTATGCCTGTTCTCTGCCTTATCGATAGATATTGGGGAAGTACCTAAAATTGGCACCTGCTGATCATGAAGACGCATGGCCAGATTGTTGGGTATTTGGCCTCCCATGGATACGATAACCCCTTTTGGATTTTCAAGTTCAATAATATCCATCACCCTTTCAAAGGAAAGTTCATCAAAATACAGACGGTCGCAGACATCGTAATCGGTACTCACTGTTTCCGGATTGTAATTGATCATTACGGATCTGTATCCTGCATCGTTTACGGTTTTAAGTGCGTTGACGCTGCACCAGTCAAATTCCACTGAACTGCCTATACGGTAGGCCCCCGAACCAAGTACGATAATCGACTTTTTGTCGCCCAGATATTTTATATCATGCTCAGATCCGCTGTAGGTAAGGTATAGATAATTGGTTTTAGCAGGATATTCAGCTGCAAGAGTGTCAATCTGTTTAACATATGGGATAATACCGCGGTTTTTCCTTTCGTTTCTAACTTTCAGCAGGTCTTCCTCCATATTCCCCTGTCCATCGAGGATCCTGGCAATCTGAAAATCAGAAAAACCGGAACGTTTAACTTCTAATAGCATTTCATCAGGCACATCCTTAATATCATTAAATGCCGACAAATCGTTTTTGAGGTCAAAAATCCGTTTTAATTTGAAGAGAAACCAGTTATCGATTTTAGTGAGTTCATGAATCCGATCGATGGTGTATCCTTTTTCAAAGGCCTGCTCAATAACGAGTATGCGCATATCGGTGGGTTCTGTAAGCTCCTTGTCGATATCTTCGAAATCATTGTCGCGGTTGCCCACAAAACCGTGCATTCCCTGACCAATCATTCGAATTCCTTTTTGAATGGCCTCTTCAAAGGTCCTGCCTATCGCCATCACTTCGCCAACCGATTTCATGCTGCTGTCGATCTGTTTGGAAACTCCGATAAATTTATTCAGATCCCATCGGGGAATTTTACATACAATGTAATCCAGGGAAGGTTCGAAGAATGCAGGTGTGGTTAGTGTGATTGAATTTTTAAGTTCATGAAGGCCATAACCGAGTGCCAGTTTTGCTGCCACAAAAGCTAATGGATAACCGGTGGCTTTAGATGCGAGGGCACTGGAGCGGGAAAGGCGCGCATTGACTTCTATTACCCGGTAATCTTCTGATTCCGGATCAAGTGCATACTGAACATTGCATTCGCCTACTATTCCGATATGTCGGATAAGTTCGATTGCAATCTTTCGAAGTTTATGAAATTCACTGTTCGTTAAGGTTTGGGAAGGAGCAACGACAATGCTTTCTCCGGTGTGTATTCCAAGAGGATCGAAATTTTCCATGTTGCAAACGGTGATGCAATTATCATAGGCGTCGCGGACAACTTCATATTCAATTTCTTTCCACCCTTTGAGGGATTCTTCCACCAAAATCTGGTTGGAATAGGAAAATGCCTTTCGTGCCATTTGTTTTAGCTCATCCGTATCGGAGCAAAATCCACTGCCTTGTCCGCCCAGGGTATATGCTGCCCGGATAATGATAGGGTAGCCAAGTTTTTCCCCCGCAACAACCGCTGCCTCCACAGTGGTTACCGCCATTGAACGTGGGGTTTTGATGTTGATCTCATTAAGCTTTTGAATGAAAATCTCCCTGTCTTCTGTATCTATAATGGCCTGAACCGGAGTTCCGAGAACTCTAAGATTATATTTTTCCAGTATACCGGCCCTGAACAATTCTATTCCGCAGTTTAGGGCGGTCTGG
>CAJDXG010000128.1_pt1 | contig 10104 bp, 10 predicted proteins | sample 7391801 | NCBI WGS metagenome assembly CAJDXG01 (sample SAMEA7055713, study PRJEB34461) | soil metagenome | biome: terrestrial ecosystem; feature: Peninsula; material: soil | place: Antarctica | collected 2016 | reverse complement strand
TTGTATTTGATCGGGTAAATTAAAAGTGGTCAACGCTATTTTACGGAATAATTGTACAAAAAGTTATCATTGTTTGCTACAATAAGGTTAAATCTATCAAGAAGTCCAGGGAAATTACTAATACTGAAGGCTGATGTTCCCTGAAGAGGAAAACCCTGATATAATGAACCGTCCGCATTATATAAATAAATCCTTCCGGACTTGTCAGCTACAATACCAACTTTCTTATCTATGGCAGAGAACTCATATATAACTGGTTTTATGATAATTTGTTCAGGCAGCAGCTCGTCGAAAAGGAGATTCCCTTCTGGGGAATATACGACTAATTTATTCATATCAGCAAATATATACTCCAGGTTTCCATTTCCGTTAAGATCCGAAGGTATAAAATGATGATTTTTACTTAGGGAAAGGTCGAGGACTTTTTTTACATTTCCATCGAAATAGAAATTATAGATGCTTCCCGAAGTATCCGTTCCTGTAAGATATTCTCCTGAGGAATGAGAGCCTGCTTTATAAATGGGATTATTTGGCGAATGTTCAATCTGGATTTTAGGTTTAATTCGTTCCCGCCCTTGTCTATCGAGAAAATAGACCTTCATTTTATCATTTGCAACAATGAAATCCTTGTCGCCAATGCGAAAATGCTTCACAGGATTTTTGATGGGGAAATCAGATTTTTTGAAATTCCAGCCCTGAAGAATTTTGCCCTCTCTGTCGTACATACATATATCGTGGTTTTCCAGAGGTATGCATATTCGAATAGTACCATCCTTATCGTAGTCGAATAAGGACAATCCCGCCGATGCATTTTCCCGAAGCCCGACAGGAAATCTGCCAACAGGATTCCCGTTTCGGTCAATAAGGTAAATCTTTGATCGTGTGTTAAAAATAAGCTGAAGTTTGCCGTTATTGAAATAATCTATTTGGTGCACATCGTCAAGGATAGGCCCGTCAATTTGCTGTTTCCATAAAATCCTCCCGGTATTGTTGATTAGGTATATGTTGTTGGATTTATCCTGAGTGAAGATCTCTTTTTCATTCGTGTTATGGTTTGAGACAATAACGGGCTTAAGCATGGAAACGGTATCCAACTTTCGTTCCCATACAGTATTTACATATTCCCGAATATTTCCGGAGAAGTTAAGGAAGATATGAAAATAATTCAGATCCCCGGAACTGGTACTTTGCAGGCTAACGGCATTGATTTTTTTCCAGCTTTTAGGCGAATCATTAATTGTCTTCTGGGTCTCTTTGTTCATAAGCAAGAGTATTTCATCGAAATAAGCTGAGGGGTCCAGATAAATAAATAAGTTGGATTTGCTATCGAAATTATTTTTCAGCTCATTGAAATATTTGTCATTGTTCAGCGTTTTGCCGAGACTGTTTATGTAGAGGAAAGTCCTGACTGCTTCATGGGAATTTCCAAAAACAATGTAGTTATTGATAAAGCTGAAATGGCTATATTTTGTGTCCGGATATAGTCCCGGGAATATTACTGATGGTAAGCCGGAAATGGGAGATTTATAAATCACAGGACTGTCATTGTTGCCCGGCTCTGCTTGTTTGATAAAACTGGAAAGATTGCCACCCTTTTTCTCTACAAATGATTTTAGCCATGAGGAAAGTGCCATTTCAGCTATGCTTCGGGCACTAAGTGAGGCGATAAAATACTTTTCGAATGTTTTCCCGTCTTTTAGAACAACTTCGCCTGCTTCCTGATTAAAAATTGCTGAAAGATCGGGCAGGAAAATATCTATTGAATCGTTGTTTATAGTGTTGGCATTCTTAAGATTAGCATCCCCACTACTTTTTTCAAAACTTTTCATATTATCGAAAAGCATTTTTGGATTGCTGAATCCACTTAACCTGAAAAAAGCCACATTAGAAGGGATAATATTATCGATGGAGAAATTCACTGGTTCCTGATCCTTTAGTATGGATAGAAATTGCACGGTAGAATCGCTCGTGCCGGTGAAGCCGTTCAAGGAGATATAGTCTGGCTTTATGTCCACATCCATAGCTGAAAATTCAGCAAAATTATTCAGGTGATTAATCTTATCCGGCAATAATATTTTTTTAAGGAACCGGGATAGTTCGGGATAATTAACATAAATATTCCCTGTTACCTTGCTGCCACGCGTAGATCTTAATCGCTCGAAATTTTTATTTACCGGCTTACCTTTATGGGTGTTCAGATGAATGATTGCTTTTTCAATCAATATAGATGAAGAGGCCATTACAAAGAGGCCTGAAGATTCGAAAAAGGATAATCGGCTTAACAAATGCTCCGGTTTAAACTGTAAATCATAAACTGTTTGCCCATGTACCCTTCGTTTATCTATGCCTGCCTCGCTGCTCAATATTTTGAGTAATTCCTGTGTGGCTCTTTCTTTTCCAGGACGCAGAATGATCAATAATTCATACTCGTTTGAAACAGGATTTACTGATATGATCACGGGTGAATTGAGAATGGCATTGAAATTTGGTGAGCGTCTGGCATAACTGTCGATTTCCGCGATTTGGTGGTCTATATGATCAATCAGATCATAAGATTTGAATTCGCTCCATATATTACTGTGATTCCTTAGATTGGCGGTTAACTTCTGGTAGTTGTCTGTTCCTCCCTTGAACCAGAGATATCCGTATACCAATCCTCCAATGAATAAAGCAGGAATTAAAATGGATAGTATTCTTCTAATTAAATTCATCTCCTTGACACGTTTTTCAACTCATATTAGCAACTGCATTCTATTTGGCCAAAAGACTTATAATTTCTTGTCTTTGTTTCCTGATGTTTTAACTGTGTTCAGTTCACATAGTTTTGAAATTTGGTCGATATGTTGATTTAATAATTTCATATTTATCCAAAGTTAATATTTTTTTGTCATGTGAGCATGAGATTTCTTTCTGTGCGGTTTCTTTGCATTTGCTACAATTTACCAATTTATTTTTTCAATTCCTTTTTCTTCCAGGAAAGAATTGGTTTTAGAAAAGTGGTCGCAACCAAAAAATCCGGTATATGCCGATAGAGGGGAAGGATGAGGGGCCGTCAGAATATGATGCTTTTTAGTATCGATTATTGCAGCTTTGTTCTGTGCATACCTCCCCCAAAGGAGGAAAACCAGATTTTCTTTATGTTCAGATAATTGCTTTATTGCCGCATCAGTGAACCTTTCCCAGCCTTTGCCCTGATGGGATCCGGCCTGGTCGGCACGGACGGTAAGTGTTGCATTCAGAAGCAGCACTCCCTGGTTCGCCCAGTGTTCAAGATTTCCGTTTTCCGGGATCCCGTGGCTGTTGTCCCTGGCAATCTCTTTAAAAATATTATTGAGCGAAGGAGGTGTTTTTACACCTACCGGAACAGAAAAGCAAAGACCGTGAGCTTGTCCCTCCCCATGGTAAGGATCCTGACCAATAATGACCACTTTAACACGATCGAATGGAGTCATGTTAAAAGCATTGAAAATAAGTGGTCCGGGAGGGTAAACAATATTTTTTTGCTTTTCCGCTTTTAAAAATTTCTTAAGAGAAAAAAAGTATTCCTGTTCGAATTCCTGTTTTAATATATTTTTCCATCCGGATTCTATTTTAGGATTTAATTTTTCCATGGCTAAATATACTAATAATCCCTTTACTGTGATGGTGATTTGGCCTGAAATAGATCAGTTAATAAATCAGCTTAAAGTCATCAACCAGCAATTTGCTGCCAGGTGCTCCAATAAAATAGTCTCCCCGATAACTCGATGTGAACGTTGCCTAAGCGTTTTACCTGATCTCCTTCTCTTTTTTCCAAAATAACGTATATATCCTAAACCTGTCCATAAACAGGGTATTGATGAACTGGTAAATTGGCTTCAGGGGAGAATCATATATAATTGTAATCGGTAAATAACAATGCACACTTTTTCGCAATTAAGAGTGCACAAGTTTTAGCAATTAGCAATGCACAGGTTTTAGCAAATAAGGATGCACACTTCTTTCTTTTTCTCTCAAAGATTGGATTAGCTTGTTATTTATGAATGAAACGGCTAATTTTACTTTAATTAGTTTTAGCATAACCCGGGAAATTATATTTTATTAATTATCAACAAGTTGTCCTTAGAAATGATTTTCATTTATCAGATGATAGTAACATCTTTCCAATTTATCGAACCCTGCAATAAAAAAATCTAGTTTCATTATTTAATTTTAAATTTAATTTACTGAGGATAATGGAACTAAAAATAGCATTGATATTATCTGTTATTATACAGTTTATTGCCTTCATTATTACGATAAGTTTAATACCTAAAACCAGGTTCAATATTGCATGGATAAGTATTTCTATTGGTTTTTTTTTAATGGCATTAAGAAGGATGATCGAGGTGTTTTATTTTTTCAGCGAACCTCCTTCCGACAAAATAACAATACTAAATAGCTGGATAGCTGTTGTAATTTCTGTAGCAATGCTATTATCTTCGATTTATATCCGAAAAATATTTGAGCTGCTTAATCGTATTCATCAACTGAGAAAAGAAAGTGAAGCTAAATTACTTTCAGCGATATTATCAACCGAGGAAAATGAGCGAAAATACTTTTCTAAGGAACTTCATGATGGATTGGGACCAGTATTGTCATCTGCGAAAATGACTATTTCAGCAATAAACAAAGTTAATATTGAAGAACATAATGTCGAACTGATTGAAAAGGTGGAAAAGCTGGTTGATAATGCCATTTTAACTACCAAAGAAATATCTAACCATTTAACTCCTCATGTTTTGAAACGGTATGGCTTAAAAAAAGCCATTGATAATTTCATCCGGAATTCTTCAATAAATGAATCAATCAAAATAAACTTCTCTTCAAATATTGAAAAGAAACGTTATAATAATAGTATTGAGGTTACCTTGTTTCGTATTTGCTGTGAATTGATTAACAATACCCAAAAACATGCATTTGCAAGTAAGGTTACCATATCACTTACCGAAAATAAGGATACCCTTGAGTTAAAATATAATGACAATGGAATAGGCTTTGAAAGTAAACATGAAGTATATGGAATGGGCTTAACCAATATAGTATCAAGAGTAAAATCCCTGAAGGGTTCAATTGATTTGCGTAGCTCTCCAAATAAAGGTTTTTATGCCCGACTTAGACTTCCCCTATGAGAAAAGATTTAAAAATATATATCGTTGATGATCATTCCCTTTTTCGTGAGGGATTGAAGTTTTTATTGGATAATAGTGAATATATTTCTGAAATTGAAGAGGCTGAAAATGGTAGAATGTTCCTTGACAATATCGAAACTTTTAAACCGGATGTGGTATTAATGGATATTGAAATGCCCGAAATGAATGGCATTGAAGCCACAAAGGAGGCATTGAAAATTTTACCTGATCTGAAAATTATTGCCCTTTCAATGTATTCCGATGAAAATTTTTATACGGAAATGATCGAAGCCGGCGCTAAAGGATTCCTGATTAAGAATTCAAGCTTTAGTGATGTTCAAACCGCAATTTTAGAAGTCTTCAATAATAGAAATTATTTTTCTCCTGAAATTCTTTCATCGATAGTTTCAAGTTTAAATAGAAAGCCGGAACAGCCTGAAAGTTATGAGCTTACAAAACGTGAGCTTGAAATATTAATTAATATTTGCATGGGATTATCGAATTCGGAAATTGCAGAGCAATTAGTTATTAGCAAACGGACTGTAGACAAACACAGGGAAAATATTCTTTTCAAAACTCAATCTAAAAACACTGCTGAATTAGTAGTTTATGCTATTAAGAATGGTTTTTTTGAGGTCTGAATCTTTCTCTTCCCATTCCTTCAACATACGCTTTTTAACGTAGGACTAAGTTAAAGTACGTAATTAGAAAATGCGACATTAGACTGTTTTTATAAGCGTTGTATATTCTGAAATTTGTCCTGTAAATATAAATTACAGGATAATGAAACGAATAAAGACTATTTCTATAGCACTTATTGCGATTGTTTTAATGAGCTCGTGTGCATCAAAATCAACAAAAGAAAATACAGTTAGTATTTCAGGAGCTTTTGCCTTATATCCGCTGGTTGTAAAATGGGCGGAGGAATATCAAAAGGAGCATCCTGAAGTACGATTTAATATCTCCGGTGGAGGAGCCGGTAAAGGAATGGCTGATGCCCTGGCAGGAGCAGTCGACCTTGGTATGTTTTCAAGGGAAATTGCAGAGGAGGAAAAGGTTAATGGGGTTTGGTGGGTTGGTCTTACTATTGATGCTGTAGTTCCTACGATAAGCAATAAAAACCCATTTCTGCATTCGTTAAAGAAACGAGGCCTTACACGCGATGAATTTAAAGGCATCTTTATAGATAAAACCAATGTTTCATGGAATGTACTTTTGGGAGGTGAGGATGAAAACCAAATTTCTGTCTATACCCGCTCCGATGCTTGCGGTGCTGCCGGAACATGGGCTAAGTACCTTGGAGGAGAACAGGAAAATTTAAAAGGTATAGGTATTTATGGCGATCCCGGATTAGCCGAAGCTGTAAGTAAAGATCCTCTTGGCATTGCCTTCAACAATACTGTTTTTGCCTACGATTTAAAAACAGGGGTAAAGCGGGAGGGTATTGAAGTTATCCCAATCGATATTAACGAAAATGGTAAAATAGATCCCGAAGAGAATTTTTACGATTCTTTGCAGGAAATAATTCAAGCTGTTGCTATGGGTATTTATCCTTCTCCTCCTGCCCGGGAGTTGTATTTTGTCGCGAAAGGAAAACCACAAAAAAAAGCTGCAATCGATTTTATTAAGTGGACACTTACCAAAGGGCAGGATTATCTGCAGGATGCAGGTTATGTACCTATTGAGAAAGCAAGCATTGATGGCTATCTGAGCAAATTAGAGGCTGAATAATAAAAACCTTTATTGCTGATGTTGTACAGAAGAATAGTTGCCGATAGGGTTTCTACCACATGGATGATTATATCTATTTCAGCAATCATTGCACTGCCTGTTTTAATAGGAGTTGGATTATATATTAAAGCACATCCATTATTGGAATTAAAGTCTTTGGGTGAACTGTTAGGCTCAACCATATGGCTGCCTCACGAAAAAGAATTTGGATTTCTGCCCTTCATCCTTGGTTCCTTGTATGTTACCCTGATTGCTTTCTGCTTATCGGCTCCGGTATGTTTGCTGTCTGCAATATTTCTAACTCAATTTTCATCAAAACGATTTATGAGGTTTATGCACCCTGTAATAGATATTTTAGCAGGTCTTCCCTCAGTTATATATGGTGTTTGGGGGATAATTGTTATTGTACCTTTTATTTCTGATTATCTCGCCCCCTTATTCGGAGTAAAAAGTTCGGGGTATTCCATCCTTGCAGGGGGTATTGTTTTGGCTGTTATGTGTATACCCTACATTCTGAATATGCTGATTGAGGTTTTCAATACTGTACCCAAAGGATTGAAAGAAGCTTCACTTTCATTGGGGGCAACCTTCTGGGAAACAATTAAACATGTTGTTATCAAAAAAGGGATTCCTGGTATAATATCGGCTTTCGGCTTAGGGATTGCCAAAGCCTTTGGCGAAACTATGGCTGTAATGATGGTGGTAGGGAATATGTTACAGACCAGGTTTCTTCCTTTCGATGCAGGATATCCCCTCCCTGCTCTTATTGCCAATAATTATGGTGAAATGCTTTCAATTCCTATGTACGATTCGGCATTGATGTTTGCTGCACTATTACTGTTTGTTATCATCCTGCTTATAAATCTTGTTTTCAGGTATTTCATTTACAAAACTAAGAGAAATGAATAAGCGAAAAATTATTGAAGAAAAGATATTCAGAGTATTGTCAGCGATAGCCACCTACTCACTTATTGCCACTCTGGCATTTATTATCATCCTTATTTTTGTTAAGGGCTGTCATGCTTTATCCTGGGATATGATTTTCAAAACCCCCAAAGGTGGATATTACTATGGAGGCGAAGGTGGAGTTTTAAATGCAATTGTAGGTTCATTATATATCTCCATCGGAGCAACTATAATTGCCACAATAATAGGTGTTCCGGCTGCCTTATATATCAATGTACATCTGTCAAGACGAAAAAGAATGCAAAATTTTATCCGCTATGTCCTTGATGCTTTGTGGGGTGTTCCTTCTATTGTTTATGGTGCTTTTGGTTTGGCGTTAATGCTGCTGCTAGGGATGAATGCTTCTTTGCTTGCAGGGATAATGGCTGTTGCATTGCTGATTCTTCCTATTGTTGTCAGAACCTTTGATGAAGTATTATCCACAATACCCAAAGGTTTACATGAAGCTACATTGGCTCTTGGTTCGACCCGAACCGAATTGGCATTTAAGATCATTTTTAAACAGGGATTCCCGGGATTTATCACTGCCCTGCTTTTAGCTTTTGGCCGGGGAATTGGCGATGCAGCTTCGGTTTTGTTTACTGCAGGCTACACCGATCTTATTCCTATTCATCTGGATGAACCTGCTGCAACATTACCTTTGGCTATATTCTTTCAGTTGAGTTCGCCCATTCCTGAAGTCAGGGAGCGTGCTTTTGCTGCAGCTGCCATTCTAACCATTATCATTCTGGTAATTAGTCTTACTGCCCGTTTTCTTTCTAAAATATATTCTATTAGTCTTACTGCCCGTTTTCTTTCTAAAATATATTCTAAGTCTAACCTAAAATAAGCTTGCTATGTATCTGCTAAAAGAGGAAATGATGAATCACGATAAAACGATAAATATAGTCGACACCGACCTTGATACAGATTCTATTTTACAAATTAAAAATTTAAACGTGCATGCCGGCGATCATCATATTTTAAAAGATGTGAACCTGAAAATCCCAAAGAATAAAGTAACTGTTCTTCTTGGACCCTCTGGTTGTGGTAAAACCACTCTCCTGAAATGCATGAACAGACTAACCGATATTTATAAAGAACTTGTGGTATCAGGTCATATTTACATTGAGAATGATGATATTTTAAATACATCCAAAAATGTATCGTCTATCAGGCAAAAGATGGGCTTGCTTGGTCAGCGACCTTATCCACTGCCAATGTCAATATATAAAAACGTCGCTTATGGAATAAAACTAAAAGGTGTCAGAGATAAAAAACTGATCGATTATAACATTCAAAAACACTTAAAGGAGGTAGGATTATGGGATGAAGTAAAGGATCGGCTTCACAATTCACCCGACAGTCTTTCCATTGGACAGCAACAACGATTATGTCTTGCACGTGGACTTGCAGTGAAGCCGCGAATAATCCTTGCCGACGAACCAACCTCGGCACTCGATCCCATTTCAAGTAAAATAATTGAAGATCTGTTCAGGAACCTGAAGAATAATTATACAATTATACTTGTAACTCATGTATTGCGACAGGCTGTGCGTCTAGCCGATAATGTAGTATTTATGTGTAATGGTGAAATTGTGGAGCAGGGAGTCCCGGAAAAATTATTCAAGAATCCTCAAACCGCTCAGCTAAAAGAATACATGGTTGATGGAAATTGATCTGCTTTCAGTTAAAAACCTTTATTTATCAATGAATCAATTAAGATATGGATTAAGTGCAGCAATGCTTCTATTTGCTTTAGCAGTAGCAGCACAAAATGGTAAACTTCAAATAAGTGCTGAATTACGTCCAAGAATAATTATTGATGATGGATACTCTTCACCAAAAGCAAAAGGCGACGATTCTCCTGTTTACATCACACAACGAACACGGTTAAATGCCTTGTTTAGCAATGAGATGCTTGAAACCTACGTATCGCTTCAGGATGTTAGAATTTGGGGAGACGACAATAATTATAAAAGCGGCGGGGCTTTTGGAAATACAGAAAGCCTTTCTCTGCATCAGGCATGGGCAAAGCTGAAGATAATTGAGGCGTTGTCACTTAAAGTTGGAAGGCAGATTTTTTTGTATGACGACCAGCGAATTCTTTCATCCCGTAACTGGAATGACTATCAGGTAACTTACGATGCTGTCCTTGCCGAATATATAACAGGTAAACACAGGATTCATTTAGGGCTGAGCTACAATGCCGATAATAAAACTGACATGCTCTTTCCTGATAAAAAGTTTAAGACCTTTGACTTTATTCATTATCAAT
>CAJDXG010000365.1_pt1 | contig 10127 bp, 9 predicted proteins | sample 7391801 | NCBI WGS metagenome assembly CAJDXG01 (sample SAMEA7055713, study PRJEB34461) | soil metagenome | biome: terrestrial ecosystem; feature: Peninsula; material: soil | place: Antarctica | collected 2016 | reverse complement strand
GTGAAGCTCAAAAAGCATATAAAGATATTAAACAACGATATACCGATAATTTCGATACCCTCATTTTGTTCCTGAACAATGATTCATTTTCAGTAACAAAAGCAATTGGGACTATACCAGAGGAGCTTATCGACTCTGTCGGGATGAGAAAAGCCCGTGAAATAGCCCTTAAAAGAGGGATAATTAAACGGGAAATTACCAAAGTTCCGGTCAAAGATTCTATTCTGGGAAGAACATATCCTGTTGATAGCCTACAGTATGTTCCCTATACTAACAAACAAAAATTTTCAATGCTGGCAGATGAGTCTGTTACCCCTTCCGGGCTCAGCATTAAAGTTCTCGTCGTTAAAGTTCCGTATGCTATTCTACTTAAAGGCCTTGACGAGCAACTAAGTATAAATTATGCTGATGAAAGAAAAACTATAACTAATTATCCCGGTTTAAGATTCGGATCATTAACTGAAGGAACCCTTACCGGAAACTGGGAATAACATTGTTCAAATGAACGATTTTATTTACGTTTCTGACAGTTACAATTTGCATAATACAGGAGATTACAGATTATCCATCCAAATTAATCCGGATGGATTTTCTTTTCTAATGACTGATGAGCAATGTGATATTATTAAACTCAACCATAAAGCAACCGGTTCATATGCAGGCACCTACGTTGAACTGAAGGAAAATGTTGAATTACTGCCTCTTACCGGGATAGATTTCAAGCAACTAAACCTCATCCTCAATACACATCGAATCAGTCTTGTTCCACAAAATCTCTTTGATGAAAATCTGCAGGATTTCGTTTTTGCGTTAAACCACCCCGTCTCCGGTAACGTAACATTATTCAATAATTTAATTTCTGAATTCCAGGTAAACATTGTATATGATATACCACCGGAACTTTTAAAGATAATCAACCTGTTTAAAAATCGCCCTGCAATTAGTCATTTATCATGTTCATATTTATCGTACCTTAAAGCAAAATTCAATAATCCGGAAGGCATATTTGCTCACGTTGCCGGAAATCTGGTTTCATTAACTTCATTTACTTCTGAAGGTTTGCAGTATCACAATATCATTCCGATAAATAGTGAGAACGACATCATTTATCACATCTTAAATGCCAGTAGACAGCTGAAAAATGACAAATCTTACAATCAGGTATTTCTTTCCGGGACCATCACAGAGAAAAGTCAATCCATGGAACAGCTAAATAAATACATCCCACATATTATTCTACTTCAGAACGAGCTACCTTTTGAGCTTGCATGGGATTTGAATGAAAATTATTTTACAAACCTACTTTCAGCTTCAAATTGCGTATAATTTCAGGGAAATACCGCGGAAGGCAGATCCATCCTCCAACTAATTTCAGGGCACGCCCAACCACAGATTTTGCCCGCGAGGGCCTTTTTAATATTCTGGGCAATCATTTCGATTTTAATGAGGTAAAGGTACTGGACCTTTTTTCAGGTACAGGAAGCATTGGTTTCGAATTCGCATCACGTGGGGCAATAATGGTTGAAATGGTAGAGAAAAACTTCATTCATGCCGAATTTATAAAAAAGACCATAAAAACCTTAGGAGAAGAGAATGCAAGAGCAATAAAATCCGATGCCATGATCTATGTCGACAAAATCAAACTTAGTTTTGATATCATCTTTGCCGATCCTCCCTACGACATGAAAGGAACAGAAGCTATACCGGATGCTATCTTTAAAAAGGACATCCTGTTGCCCGGAGGATGGTTTATCCTGGAACACTCTGCAGCATATAATTTTTCCCAGCATAAGCATTATATTCAGCAGAAAAAATACGGTAGTGTACATTTTAGTTTTTTTGAACAAGGTACCTCCCCTGAATAAGTTGAATAATCTAAAATACTTTCACTAAATGTTTTGCGATTATAAAAATTCCACTACTTTTGCAGAGCATTAAAATAAAAGACCCGGTGCGGTAGTTCAGTTGGTTAGAATATCGGCCTGTCACGCCGAGGGTCGCGGGTTCGAGTCCCGTCCGCACCGCTCACAAACACCCAAAACCCCTTGATTATCAAGGGGTTTTGTTGTTTATACCACAAAATCTGCCAAACCTGCCACAAATATTCTCTTGTTTTGGCTTCAAATTATTTTCACTGAAATTTATTGAAGGTAATCCATAAATATATTGTTTCTCAGTCATTTAATTGAAGATTTCCATAAATGTCAATCCTCCTATTCTAGTACAACGGAAACTGATTCAGACTATTGAAAACACAAAGGACTTGCTATTTAAAGTTCAAGACAGACTTTCATCCAGACCTGATAAATTTATCCTGGTTAATGTTTTTCATGATAAATAAAGATTTTCCATAGAAGACAGACTCCGGAAAAAGCAACCTTAGCAGGATAATGGGAAGTTATGAATTAATAACCATCAAATTCCTCCATACGAATATTATCATCATCTACGCCTGAATCATTGAGCGTTTTCCGTATACTGGCTACCATCCCTGCAGGTCCGCTCACGTAGTAAATGGGCTGCGACAAATCATCGATATATTTCTGCAGCATTTCTTTGGTAAAATAACCGGTTTCACCTTTCCACTCATTATCTGCCGCCGGCAGGTCAGAAGAAAAATCTTATGTGCTGTTTTATCATGAGTGGCTTGTAATATGATACTCCTGACCGGAGTAATGCCAATACCACCTGAGAGAAAAACAGCAGGTATTTTAGTATTATTCTGTAAGGTAAACGACCCATATGCTGCATCGAATATCACTTCTGTGCCACTATCCATCTTCTTTAAGCTGCGCTTAAAAGCTGTATCCCGCATGCGGGTAGTAAACATAATATCCTCTTCATAAGGGGCGCATGCCAGGGAAAACCCCCGGATATTTCCCTCATCATCTGTCTCGCCGGGATTGATCAGGGTAAAATCAGCAAACTGTCCCGCTTTAAATGTAAATCCGGAGGGTTTACTGAAATGAAATGACATCGTATCTGTAGCTATTTCCTGTTTACTTTTAAGTTTAATCTGAAAAATTGCCATAATTCTAACTATTAAAATGAAATAAAAATAATGTGCTTGTTGTGGTGTACTAATTTTCCTTGTGCTTCTTTTTAAATAGCGATCATATATATTTTCAAAGGGAACAATGTTATACTAAAAAATGTTGGGCAATCAACAAAAATATCCGCTCCAACATTTGAGTCAGAGCGACCAATTCATTGAATCATCAGGGATCTGTCATTATTCCTTTATTTGATTTTAATCTTCTCAAAAAAGAACTAATTCCATTTGCAGTTGTTCCTAATTTTACTTTATGGGTAAATTACTGAACCAATGAAAAAAGTTTCTTCCAAAGCTCTTTTTCTCGATATAGGAGGGATACTCCTCAGTAATGGCTGGGGACATGAATCTCGCCAAAAAGCAGCCAAGCACTTCAATATTAATTATCATGAAATGGATGTTCTGCATCATTTCATTTTTAATACATATGAAATTGGAAGGATCAGCCTGGATGATTATCTGGATACAGTCATTTTTAACCTTAATAGAGATTTCACAAAAGCAGATTTTAAACAATTTATGTTTGATCAGTCTATAGAATTACCCGGCATGTTGCAATGGATTAAAGAATGGAAAAAAGATTGTGGTTTTCGGGTGTTTTCATTGAATAATGAAGGGAAAGAATTGAATGATTACCGCATCAAAGAGTTTGCTTTGCATGAATGTTTTGATGCTTTTATTTCTTCATGTGAAGTGGGTATGCGTAAGCCCGATCCGGGAATTTTCAAACTAGCTATGGGTATTGCGCAAGTGAAACCAGAACAATGTTTTTATTTTGATGATCGACTGATGCTGGTTCATGCCGCGAAAAAAGCAGGGATTAATAGTTTTCATCATGAAGGATTTTTAGAGACAAAAGCTATACTTGAAGAGCTTAAAAGTAAACTCTTTTAATTTATATCAATGAATTTTCATCCTGGTAATCGGGCAAAACGGCAAGACCTTCATTGACAGTGTGTTGTGAATTACGTAATAAATTTTCCCGCAAAATTATATTATTATGTCAATCAATACATCAAAACCACCAGGGGAACCGGGGATTCCTGCACGCTGGACTTCCAGCGCCAAATCCGGAATTGGAAAGTCAATCAATTCTTCCTCTAATGTCAGCTTCACTTTAAGTCATGGAATATTAAATGAAGTCTATTACCCGAGAGAAGATATTGCATGCATCAGGGATATGGAACTAATAATAACAGATGGGGAGGATTTCTTTTCTGAAGAAAAGAGAGATACCGAACATGCTATTAAATGGGTTAAGCAAGGCGTGCCTGCATTTCAACTTACAAATACATGCAAAAGAAAAAAATATATCATTGAGAAAGAAATTATTACCGATCCCTTGAGAAATACGGTATTACAGAAAATAAAATTTACACCACTTCAAAAAGATGAATCTTCAAAATATAAAATGTATGTTTTGCTTTCTCCACACATCAAAAATCAGGGAGCGGGCAATGATGGCTGGTTAGGCAATTATAACGGAGTGCCCATGTTATTTGCTTACAGAGATGGCATTACATTAGCCCTTGCCTGTTATCATACCGATTTTATTAAAAGGTCCGTAGGATATGTAGGAGTCTCTGATGGCTACATGGATTTGAAACAGCATAAAATGATGGAATGGGAATATCAGAAGGCGGAAAATGGAAACATTGCATTGACGGCTGAAATAGATATCTCCAAAACGAAAGAGTTCATACTGGCGCTAAGTTTCGGAATAAAACAAGCCGATACCGGAAATCGTGCCTGGGCAAGTTTAATTGATGGATATGATACAGCCAGAGAAAGATATATTGCCGAATGGGATGAATTTCAGGAAACTTTAAAAATTGATAGTAACACTGCTAGTAAGAACCTACGAATAAGTGCAACCGTCCTGAATCTTCATCAATCAAAAATGTTCCCTGGTGGAGTGCTGGCAAGTTTATCCATTCCATGGGGAGAAACTAAAGGTGACGATGACATAGGCGGCTATCATCTTGTGTGGCCAAGAGATTTAGTGGAAAGTTCCACCGGTTTTCTCGCATTAAAATCGAAAGATGAAGTATATAAAATACTTAATTACCTGATGTCAACACAGCAAGAAGACGGTAAATGGAGTCAAAATATGTGGCTTGACGGAGTGCCCGGCTGGACAGGGTTACAAATGGATGAGATAGCATTACCCATATCACTGGTTGATTTGTATCAATGTGATTTCAACCTGGATCCGGATAAATTGAAAAGGTACTGGCCAATTATCAGAAAAGCTATTTCAGTCTTAGTTATTAATGGTCCTTATACTCAACAAGACAGATGGGAAGAAGAATCCGGATTGTCATCTTTCACGTTGGCTACAGAAATTACAGCGCTATTAGGAGCTGCTCATCTTGCGGAAATTAATAATGAGCCCGGCATTGCCCAATATTGTCGGGAAACTGCGGATTACTGGAATGAGCAAATAGAAGAGTGGACGTATATTACCGATACGCCTTTATCAAAAGAAGCAGGAGTAGAAGGATACTACATGCGCATCAATCCTTATCGTCAACCAGCTCAGGAAGTAAAAAATGAGTTTATTACTATAAAAAACCGTACCAGCGAGAATGGTAAAATGCATCTGTATGAATTAATTTGCGTGGACGCATTAGCTTTAGTCAGGTTTGGTTTACGCGCTGCCGATGACCCTAAAATTCTGAATACAATTAAACTAATAGATACTAAATTGAAAGTGGATACCCCTTATGGTCCTTGCTGGCACAGATATACGAATGATGGCTATGGGGAAGATAAAGACGGGGATGCTTTTTCAGATTCAGGTCACGGAATAGGCAGAGCATGGCCATTATTAACCAGGGCATTATGAAATAGCAGCAGGTAATATAGAAGGTGCCAAAGAACTATTGAAAACAATGGATGGCTTTGCTAATAACGGACTACTTCCTGAACAAATCTGGGATACTGATGATATACCAGAAAAGAAATTATTTTTGGGAAAATATACGGGCTCAGCGATGCCCTTGACCTGGGCACATTCAGAATATATTAAATTATGCAGCTCAATAAGAGAGAAGAGAATCTTTGATATGTCAAAGCAGACTGAATCCCGTTACATTAAAAATGAATCGCCGTCACCGTTTAAAATCTGGAGGTTCGATTGGCAATGCATTGTTATTTCATTAAAAAAAATATTACGTATAGAAATATTGGCACCTGCGAAAATCCGCTGGTCTTCTGATAACTGGAAGACCTACACCGATACAGAAACCATAGACACAGGGCTTGGCTTACATTTAGCAGATATTGAATTGATTAATAAAAGTTCTGAGAAAATCCAATTTACCTTTTATTGGAAAGAAGTAAATTGCTGGGAAAATAAAGATTTTGAAGTGAAGATTGAAAAACAGCATCTCCCTAACTTACAGAATTAATTTTTGTATTGCCGCTTTTTTCCATTGAGAGAAAGGAAACACGTTCAAAGTAAAAAGTATAATAGAGACATAATAATCCATAGTAGAAAAGAAGAGAAAGTATATTTATAGTGAGTGCGAATTCAATATTTTTTGAGCTTTTATTACGACGAAACCACCTTTTCCATAACCATCTAAAACAGGTTGAACCGCGTTTATTTCCATTATATTACCGAAAATAGTCTGACAAGTATTTGTAATTTTAAATCCTGTTTCGCTTAATATGGAATAGATCTCTTCCGTTCCGAAAAATGTGGCATCTTTATAAAATAAACTTTCATCCTGATGTTTTAAATAGTCTTTTCCAATTGGACTGTTTCTATCTACAAATCCGATAATGAAGAATCCATCCTCTTTCAAAATCCGGTTTACCTCTAAAAACGACTTATAAACATTATCAACAAAACAAACGGTGGTAATCATTATTGCCCCATTTTTACTTGCGTCATTATAGGGTAATTTTTCCGCAATGGCATCAGTAACTTTAATCCCCTTTTGCACGGCTCTTTCACGCATAGCTTTAGAGGGTTCAACACCTTCTTTTATACCTAAAGGTTCAGCGAAAATACCACTCCCAACACCAATCTCAATAGTTTCTTTCGTTTGTGGCAATAGTTTTCTTACCGCGTTCAGTTCTGATTGAAAGGCGTACTTGTTCTTTTCGAACCAGTTATCATATTCTGGTGCATAATGATCGAAAGGTTCCGTTTTAGCCATATCTTTTAATTATTAAAGCCACTTTTCATGCATTATATCAAGGATTTTAGTTTTATATATTTCTCTATGGTTCCCGATTCAAATGAAGGATTATAAAGTAGCGCTGACGGATGCGTAAGCGGAAATATTTTCGTTCCCTCTAAATTCAACAACTGACCGTTTATATTTTTAAAACTCATTTCTGATTTTGAAGGATCTGCATGATATTTAATTAAAATTGAGCGAGTTGCATAATAACCTAAAGGAACGATGATTTGAGGTTGGATGATAGTAATTTCATCATCCAAAAAGAGGCTGCATGTTTCAATTTCAAGCATCGTAGGTTTGCGGTTCTGGGGCAACATACACTTCACAAGGTTAGTCATAAAAACCGATTCTCTGCCAATTTCGGCAGAATGAAGCAATTTATTAAAAACCTGACCTGATGGTCCAATGAACATTCTGTTTTCCGCATCTTCTTTGACTCCCGGTGAAAGCGCAACGAAAAGGATTCTGGCACAAATGTTTCCTTCACCAGTAAGTGCATGTTTTCGGGTTACAGACAAGCCACAGCTATCACAAACCCTAATCTGATAGTTAAGAACGTCCAGTGATTCCTGCTTTTCCAATAAGTTAAATTGCTTCATCTTACGAGTGGCTAGTGAAAATATTTTCTATTTATGACTAGTATTATTGGCTGGATTTTCAATAATATTCAAGTTCTTTCAGCAAATGATCTGCAAATTCAGCTCGTGACTGTTTTGCCAGGCCATGATCTCCAGTGCGACTTGTTAATACAATTACAAATATTTTTTGCTTAAGGTCAATCCAGACAGAATTTCCTGTCCACCCGGTATGATTTAAAGTTCTTTCAGAAAGCAGGGAGGGATTATCGTTCGAATCCATCCGCCACCCAAATGTAACCGGTGATTTATGATCAGATTTGATTGTTATTTTTTGCATCATCTTTTCCGAAAGTAAACTTTCCCCTTTAATTCTTCCTTCGTTTAAAATCATCATGCAGTATTTTGCGAGATCATCTGCAGTTGAGAATAGCCCTGCATTGCCGATTGGTTGTTCTGCCATCCTTGCCGGCTCATCACTAACCACACCTAATTGAGGAGTGTAAATAGATTTAACTGTCTTTAATGTATCCGGTTCTAACAGAGGACTCCAATGCGTATCTTTCATTCCCAAAGGGGTGAAAATATTTGTCTGACAAAATTGGTCTAATGGCTTACCTGTAACTCTTTCAATAATGAGTCCAAGCAAAATATAATTGACACATGCATATGTATACTTTTGCCCGGCAGGATTAACAGGACTGTAATTTAATATATTCTCAACAACTCTCCCATTCCCGAGATATGATTTACCATTATCAAATCCAGCAAGATGACGGACAAGGTCATTTACTGTAGCATTTCCCATCAAGATTCCTTTGTACTCAGGCAAATATTGCACAAAGGGAGCTGTAACATCAATTAACCCGCGATCCACACAAATAGCTAATGCAGTAACAGTAGCTATCGGTTTTGTCAGGCTAGCCATATCGAAAATTGCTTCTTCCGGCATCTTTATTTGATTTTCAACGGAAAGATGACCCCATGACTTACGAAAAACAACACCATCATCTAAGGTCCCGGATAATAGAACCGCTCCTGTCCATAATCCTCCGGACATACAAGAATCATTAAACTGTGTGAGTTGCATTAATCCTTCCGGAGAAACAGCTTCTTTTCCATGACGTTTTCCGCTCGTATTGCAGCTTATGATAAAAACGATGGAAATAAATATAGCAATTGTAAATTTTAATTTTCTCAATTAATTTTCATTATTTATGTAAACGCAATAATTAGGATTGGTATGTTTCCGGGAGAACTTGCCATTCATTTATTCCACAGTCTCGATAATCTTTAATGGGTATACTCCACCCTATCTGGCGTAAATGTCTCAAACCCATCATCCTGCTACAATCTGCATACGGTGGCTGTGACCATACAGCCTGGGACCCATACATCATGATGTTTAACAATTCATTGGCATCGCGGTAAGGCGAATGCCATGTTGTGCAAAGTAAACCATCCAGTTGGGAATCGACTACTTTTCCCCCAAGAGATTTGATGTTTGCAAAGTAAACCATCTAGTTGGGAATTGACTACTTTTTCTCCAAGTGATTTGATGTTTTCAACATTGTACCACGGACATGCCAGCACCTTGAATCCCTGTTCTTTGATATAAAGCATGGAAGGCCATGACTCGTATTCTTTAGGCGCACCGTACTGCCAGTCACAAATTATAATATCTTTGGGCAGCATCTCAATTGCGCCTTCCATACGTGAGCTGCCATTGGCTACATATCCCTTCCAACGAGGGTCGTTCCGCGAAATAAGCATGTCATGCCACATCATCATGCGACAATTTTTTTCGGCCAATAACTGGTGGAAAAATTTTAAGTGGTCAACCAGAAGTGCTTTATAATCGGAATGGCGGCATAGGCGACATTCAGCAGCACCGCCAGCTTCATCGCCACCGATATGATAATACGGAGGATTGTCAAATGCTTCAAGTGTTTCCAGAACAGCATCCGACAATATCTTTCGGGTTGCGGGATTGCTCAAACACCACACCCATCCATCAGGCTCAAATAAAGGTTGATATTCTGGGTGTAAATCTAATATGGCGTGTTTTCCTGCACCACCTCTGCTGCCTGAAGCATGTCCAAAGATATTGATCTGTGGAATTAACGTTACATCCAATTCTTTACCAATTTTAACCAATCGACGGATATCTTCCAAAGAAGTCTTATATTCTTGCCAACTTAATACAGGATGGGATATAAACGGATAGGTACCCCAAAATTCTATTACTACATGGTTGAATTTGTAATAAGCCGCCCATCTCAAGTATTGTTCTATCTGAATAAC
>CAJDXG010000024.1_pt1 | contig 10377 bp, 9 predicted proteins | sample 7391801 | NCBI WGS metagenome assembly CAJDXG01 (sample SAMEA7055713, study PRJEB34461) | soil metagenome | biome: terrestrial ecosystem; feature: Peninsula; material: soil | place: Antarctica | collected 2016 | reverse complement strand
TATATATACCATCCACTTACCGTCATCCTCCAAACGTGCATCGATGGCAACAACTACGAACTGATTTCCGAAAGAACCGGAAATTTCCTTAATAAAAGTAGGATTGTTTACCGCGGCTGTATTGATGGAGACTTTATCTGCTCCTGCATTAAGAAGAATATCAGCATCCTTTAATTCATTGATCCCTCCTCCAACTGTAAAAGGGATGTTTAAATTTTTCGCAACACGTCCGACAAGATCTACAAATAGCTTTCTCTTTTCATGGCTGGCGGTAATATCCAGGTACACGAGTTCATCAGCTCCTTCAGTATTCTTCCTTCATAAATTGCTTTTCCAAAAATCACTCCTGTTAAACCCATTTGTTTTAACTCCAGCAGATCATTTACATGTGCAACACCACCACTGGCTATCAGGTGCAATCCGGGAAACCTTTGAATAATTTCCCTATAGGTTTTAAATGACGGGCCTTTAAGCATCCCATCCTTTTCAATATCTGTACTGATAACTTTCGTTAATCCTTTTCCGGTGTATGTTGCAATAAAATCACATAGATCAATTTTACTAGTATCGCTCCAGCCTGAAACAGATATTTTTCCTTTTCTATGATCGGCACCAAGAATAATTTTTTCAGGTCCATACTGTTCTACCCAGGATAAAAAAACATCCGGATCCTTAACCGCGATACTGCCTCCTGTAACCATTGAAGCACCATTTTCAAAAGCTATTTTCAAGTCTTCATTCGTCTTAAGTCCTCCTCCAAAATCTATGATTAGCGAAGTTGAAGAGGAGATTTTATTAAGTATAGGGTAATTAACAATATGGCTGGTTCTGGCACCATCGAGATCCACCAGATGAAGTCTTTTTATTCCCCATCCTTCAAACATTTTAGCAACTTCAAGGGGATCATCATTATATATTTTTTTGCTTTTGTATGCTCCTTTGGTCAGGCGAACACATTTTCCATCAATTATGTCTATTGCAGGGATAATTTCCATCGTATTGTAATAAAATTTTTAATAATTATAATAAACCTTTGGTACTGGGCAAAGTGTTGTCAAAGGGATCTTTTTTTAATGCCATTTTCATGGCTCTTGCAAATGCTTTAAAGATAGCTTCTATTTTATGATGTTCGTTTTCACCTTCTACTTTTATATTTAAATTGCACTTAGCCGCATCACTGAAGGATTTAAAAAAGTGAGAAAACATTTCAGTGGGCATATCACCAATCTTTTCCCTATGAAAAACTGCATCCCACACAAGCCAGTTTCTACCTCCAAAATCAATAGCCACCTGTGCCAGACTTTCATCCATCGGTAATACAAAACCATAACGTTCCATGCCCCTCTTATCACCCATAGCTTTAAGAAAAGCCTCTCCAAGAGCTATCGCCGTATCTTCAATCGTATGATGTTCGTCAACCTCAAGATCACCATCGCAAGTCAATTCCAAATCAATTTTTCCATGCCTGGGAATCTGTTCCAATAAATGGTTGAAGAAACCCAGACCGGTAGAAATTTTGGCTTCACCGGTACCGCGTATATTGAGCTTCAAGGCTATCTTGGTTTCATTAGTATTCCTCTGATGAACAATGATTTTAGAGGGAGAAGACAAAAATTCCCATATTTGGTCCCATGAGTTGGCATTCAATACACAACTATCTAATATTGAGTCAGATACTTTCTGCGAAGAGTGAACATCATTACGTATCATGATACCCTTCGCGCCGAGATTATTTGCAAGTTCAATATCTGTAGGTCTGTCTCCAATAACATAGGATGCTGCCAGATCATATTCACCATCAATGTACTTTTTCAGCATACCGGTCCTTGGTTTTCTCATTGGTGAATTATCTTCGGGCATGGAATTATCAATCAACTCATCATCGAAAATTATCCCTTCATTTTCGAAAGCTTTCAGAAATTTCTCATGAGGTTTAATAAAATCAGCATAAGGATATAAGTGAGTTCCCATACCATCCTGATTGCTCACAATAACCAACTCATAATCCAGGTACTTTCTGATCCGGTAAAGGTTTCTGAAAACGCCGGGAAGAAATTCAAGTTTTTCCAGAGAGTCTATCTGTAAATCAATAGGAGGTTCCACAATCAATGTTCCATCACGATCTATAAACAGAGCCTTTTTCATTGCCATATATATTTTTATTCTTTAATTTTTTGTTGATACTTTTTCAATGCACTATGCAAAAGATTGTTTTCCTCAGGATTTCCTACTGTAATTCTTAAACAAGCTTCACAGAGAGAGACTTTTGACCTATCCCGTACAATTATTTTCTCATCCTTAAGAAATTCATAAATATCACGTGCTTTATTAATCTTCACAAGCAGAAAATTTGCATCGGATGGAAATACTTTTTCAATAAAATCAAATGAACTCAGTCGATCTGAAAGCTTTTGTCTTTCTAAAATGGTCATTTTCACCCATTCCTCTTTTTCGACATTTTGCAGAATCATTTCCGCCGCTTTGTTCTGTGTCAGAACATTAATATTATAAGGATATTTAATCTTATCAAGGATAGTAACAATTTCAGATGAACCTATAGCCATCCCCAGTCTTATTCCGGCAAGGCCCCATGCTTTAGAGAGTGTTCTTAGAATCACCAGGTTTGGAAAATTATTAATTTCATCCAATAATCCTTTAGTGCCTGCAAAATCAATGTATGCTTCATCAACGATAGTAATTCCGTTAAAGTTATTCACCAGTTTCAGTATTTCGGCTTTTTCCAGAATGTTTCCGGTGGGATTGTTAGGTGAACATAAGAATATCAATTTCGTGTTATCGGATACAGCCTCGAGTATTCTCAAACTATTAAGGCTGAAGTCTTCATTCAACAACACTTTTCTTACCTTGATATCGTTAATTCTGGCTGACACTTCATACATACCATAACTTGGGTCAATGCTGATGACTTCGTCCTCTCCCGGCCTGCAAAATGCTCTTATAAGCAGATCGATGGCTTCATCGCTGCCATTTCCAAGAAATAAATTTGAAACATTAATAGTTAGACCGTCTGCAATAATTTTTTTTAGCTGTCTCTGATGAGGATCAGGATACCGGTTAAGTGGATCATTATAAGGGCTTTCATTGGCATCGAGCAGGATAGATGCAGTTCCTGTATACTCGTCCCTGGCTGAGGAATAAGGTATAAGATCGGCAATATTCTTCCTAATAATTTTCCGCAAGTCGAAATCCATTATTTATACGTATTTGAAAATTTAGTAATCCTAATCCTTACAGAATTTTTATGTGCGTGCAGTTCCTCTGCTTCAGCAAGTTTCTCCACTGTCGGGCCAAGATTAAACAATCCATATTTACTAATTTCCTGATAACTGATTTTCTTCATAAAACTATTAAGATTTACTCCTGAATAGGCTTTTGCCATACCATTGGTTGGAAGAGTATGGTTTGTCCCCGACGCATAATCACCCGCACTTTCCGGAGTAAAATTACCCAAAAATACTGCTCCTGCATTTACTATCCTATCAGCTATTTCATGATAATTAGAGGTAACGATGGTCAAATGCTCAGGGGCATAGGTATTTATAAGATCTACGATAAGATCATCATTTCTTAAGAGAATAATAGTAGAGTTTTCAAGTGCCTTTTTTGCAATTTCTTTCCGGGGCAATGTTTCTAACTGAATCTCCAATTGTTCCTGGACTTTTTCAAGGAGTGATGCTGATTTAGAAACAAGAAGTACCTGACTGTCAACTCCGTGCTCAGCCTGTGCGAGTAAATCAGCTGCCACGAAGGAAGGATCGCTGGTGTTATCAGCAATAATGGCCAGTTCTGATGGACCTGCCGGTAAATCGATGGCCGTATTTTCCAGACTCACCTTCATTTTCGCAGCCGTAACATATTGATTTCCAGGACCGAATATTTTGTATACCCGTGGGACGGTTTCCGTTCCATAGGCCATCGCAGCTACTGCCTGGGCACCACCTATTTTGAAAATGTTTTTAATTCCGAGGATTCCTGCTGCGTAAAGTATAGCCGGATGTATTTTCCCATTCTTGTTGGGGGGCGAACAAATGACAATTTCTTTGCAACCAGCAATAACAGCCGGTACTCCAAGCATCAATACACTAGAAAGCAGAGGTGCCGTACCTCCCGGAATATATAATCCGACCTTTTGAATCGCAACAGTTTTTAACCAGCATTTTACTCCAGGGGTAGTTTCGCAACTGACTAGTCCCATTTTCTGAGCCAAATGGAATTGCTCAATATTTCTTCTGGCTACTTCAATAGCCTTTTTAAGGTCTTCATCAATCTCATCTTTTGCAGAGTTGAGTTCGGCTTCGGATACGGCAATTTCATTAAGTTCAACTTTATCGAAACGTTTCGTGTATTCTTTCACTGCCTTATCCCCATTTTTTCTAACATCATCCAATATGAGTCCTACAGAACTCATGAGAGATTCGAAATTAATACCCGGTCGCTCAAGTATTTTATCCCAGCTGGCCCTTTCAGGATTTTCAATTATTTTCATAATTTTTAAAGTATTTATCTTGTCATATGATCATTTTTTCAATAGGTATCACAAGTATTCCCTGGGCACCTAATTCTTTCAACTTGTCGATTACCTCCCAAAATTCGCTTTCACGTAGCACTGAATGCACTGAACTCCAACCTTTCGTGGCCAGAGGCATGACCGTGGGAGATTTCATACCCGGGAGAATGCTTATTATTTCTTCAATCTTTGAATCGGGAGCATTCAAAAGGATGTATTTATTGCTACCGGCTGTTTTTACCGATTTTATCCTGAACAACAGGTTTTCAAGTATCATCTTTTTTTCCATTCCGATATCAGGAGCTGCAATAACGACAGCTTCCGAGTCAATCACCTTCTCAACTTCTTTTAATCCGTTGCTAATTAAGGTGCTTCCAGAACTAACGATATCAAATATTCCATCAGCAAGGCCCATCCCGGGAGCAATTTCTACTGACCCGCTGATTTCATGGATTTCAGATTCCACATTGTTTTCTTTCAGAAACTTACGAAGTATTACCGGATATGAAGTAGCTATACGTTTTTCATTAAAATATTCAGGTCCATTGTAAATTTCGCTTTTAGGAATTGCAAGAGACAAGCGGCATTTTGCAAAGCCCAGCTTGTATACCACACTTACTTTACACGGTTTTTCGAGAATCAGGTTTTCGCCAACAATACCTATATCAACGACATTATCTGTAACGTATTGTGGAATATCGTCATCGCGGAGGAATAAAACCTCAAGGGGAAAATTGGAGGCTGATGATATTAGCTTTCTGTCCCCGTTTGTCAATTTTATTCCGGATTCTGCCAACAGATTAAGTGAATGTTCACTTAGTCTACCGGACTTTTGTATTGCTACTTTTAAAATTTCCATAGGCATTTTTAGAATAAAAAAAGGCTTGCAGAACTAGCAAACCTTCGATAAATATATTGATAAAGCTCACATTTTCCGCACAACAATTTTATGGCACGTAATGATGATGCCTACTAATAATTTGTGCAGTTAAAACCTTCATTTCTTTATAATTTGTTACAAAAGTAGACAATTTTATTTTGATTTTCAAAATTATAGTTTAATTATTATTACAAATCTTTTACAAGCTTATTCGTAGGAGCCGTATCCAGCATTTTAAATATCTTATCGTATAGTTCATTAATCTTGTTATAGGTAGTAGTTTCATTCGTGATTATCTGGTCGCTTCCCATGAATTCAAGATTTTTATTTACAAACTGAATACTAATTTTTCCAATGTCCATAGCGGGCTGATGACCGACTTCAGAGGAACTATCCATTAAAGTTTCATTTAGGATTTTTGCTGAAGTCAGCTCATTTAGAATATCTCTTACTAATCCCAATGGAATCCCCAGGTCATTAGAGAGTTCTGTGCTGGTAGATGGAGGGTCTCCAATTTCAAACTTTTTAGTTATCCGGTTCAATATGAGAAGGCTTAGTACCCTTTTATTATGGTAACTAATATGTGAAACTTCAGATTCATATTGATATTTTGTAACATTTGAATAGGCGAAAGCCATTTCAGCACCCAATAGTACGATTAACCAACTTATTTGCAACCAGATAAGAAATAATGGCAGCGCTGCAAAAGTTCCATATATGGCACTGTATTTAGTAACCCCGATCTGAAAATGGATATACCCCCATTGTGTAATTTGGAAGATAGTTCCTGCAAATATTCCGGCGATAAGTGCATATTTGAACTTCACCTTCGTATTAGGCATAATGATATAAATAAGAATGAATAGGACCCATATCAATAAGTACGGTACAAACTGCAGTATACTTTCTAAAAACGGAGAAATGAACTGAAACACTTCAATATCTCCTGCAACATTTTTCACCCTGGTGCTTATGTAAACCATTACGCTGCTTGAAAGAATGACCAGAAGTGGACCTATAAGCATTATGGAAAGGTAATCACTTAATTTTCGAACGAATGACCTGTTTTTTTTAACTCTCCAAATAGCATTGAAAGAAATTTCAATATTGGTAAGAACCTGCATTACAGACCATATGAGAATAATGAGCCCTATTCCTGCAAGCAGCCCACCCTGTACATCTTCCAACACATTGGACGAAAGATTAATGATCCAGTTCATTATTTCTTCCTGTCCCCTAAAACTATTAATAATTAATCCTTCCATTTTGGTTTGAAAACCAAATCCCTTGGCTACTCCAAAAGCCATTGCAATAATCGGTACTATAGAAAGCAACGTATAATAGGTAAGTGAAGAAGCTCGCATTGAAACCCGGTCTTCCATAAAACCTTTTATTGTCAGCACAACCATTCTTAACTGCTTGATTAGAAATTCAAAAGCAGAAGATTTATTTCGGAAGTTATTTTTCCAGATGTCTTTCTGGATAAATTTTATGAGTCGGGCAAACATAATTGTTGGTTTTAGTACAAATATAAACGATTTTCAGAGAATGAAATTAATTATCGCATAGTAATATACAAGCTGAGTTGCAAAGAGTGTATGTTATTCGCAGTGTCTGACCCTAATAGGATTTATTTTACTAATTTTGAATACTAAAAAATACAGCATGGAAATCAAAATATTGGATATGATTGAAGGTGCCCGTGAGGCAAAAGGTTTAACTGTTATCATTGATGTTTTCAGGGCCTTTTCAGTAGCTGCTTATGCATTTCATAATAAAGCGGAAAAAATAATCCCGGTAGGCGATTTGGATTTCGCACTGGAACTTAAAGAAAAGAATCCTTCATTTATCCTTTTGGGCGAAAGGAATGAACAGAAAGTTCCCGGATTTGACTTCGGAAATTCTCCTTCTCAAATCCTTCATGAAGATTTTACCGGAAAAACTCTTGTACACACAACCAGCTCAGGGACACAAGGGATTGTGAATGCAGTTAATGCAAATGAAATCCTGACCGGTAGTTTCGTCAATGCCGGAGCAATCGTAAGCTACATTCGATCAAAAGCCCCCCGTTTCGTTTCCCTCGTTCCTATGGGCTATGCATGTTTATATCCGGTGGAAGAAGATAGTTTATGTGCCCTCTATATTAAAAATGAACTTGAAGGGAAGCCAAATGATTTCCCCGGGATGGTAGAGACTATCAGACAGACGAGTGGAAAACGCTTTTTCATTCAAGAAAACCAATCCTTCGCTCCTTCTATCGACTTTTCACTTTGTACTGAACTAAATCGCTTCAATTTCGTTATCAAGGCATCAGAAAATAACGGGCAATTTGTCCTAAATCGTTACGATAACTGGTAAATTGCAATTAATATTTATGGAAAGAATAAGGAAATGGTTTTTAAACTACAAGGAAAAAAGCTCCCGGCTTAAAATCGCAGGTGACATTATTTTCTGGCTTTTCATCCTATTAATGCTCATTCCCGTTTCAAGAAGAGAGATTTCTACTTTCATTATAAAGGCAACTATGATGAAACCCAGAATGAAAGATGCCGAAGTAGAAAATAAACTATCGGACAATGATTATCTGCTCAGTCTCGAAGAAATTCCTATGGGGAAAATGATCCGGTTAAGCGATTTCAAAGGAGAAATAATTATCCTTAATTTCTGGGCTACCTGGTGTCCCCCATGCAGGGCTGAAATGCCTTCCCTGCAGAATTTATATACGGATTACAGGGATAAAATAAGATTTATCCTGGTGAGCAATGAGGATGAAAATATAATCATGGAGTATTTCACTGAGTTTAACTACGACATGCCTGCATACATCCAGCGATCTGCGCTTCCTCCCTCATTTCCGGTAAGTTCAATTCCTACAACTTATCTCATTGGAAGAGATGGACAGATTTTGGTTGAAAAGACCGGTGCAGCAAACTGGAATTCTGATAAATTCAGAAAACAGCTGGATGATCTTATTGCATTGTAATCAACTGATTTTTCTGAATCGCCATATCGCGAGACTCAAAATAATAAATGCGTAAATTGAGAGGTAAATGAATTCCTGGTAAATATCCTTGAATCCTGATCCTTTTAAAAGAATCATCCGAATAACCCTCATAAAATATTTAAAAGGATTAATAAGATTTATTTTTTGGGCTAGTACCGGCATACTTTCCACAGGAGTGAAAATTCCAGACATCAGAATAAATACCAGCAAAAAGAAAAATGAAAGGAACATTACCTGTTGTTGTGTTGATGAAAATGTGGAAATGAATAATCCTATTCCTAATACTGCCAGTAGGAAAACAGAAGCAAAAGCAAAAAGTAACCATAAGCTGCCAAGCATTGGGAGGTCAAACAAAATCCGGCCTATCATTAGCCCAAAAGCCAATTCAAACAAAGCGATAATCAAAAATGGAAGAAGTTTACCAATAATGAACTGATACTTCTTTATTGGGGTCACATTGATCTGTTCAAGAGTGCCAATTTCCTTCTCCCTTACCAGATTAAGGGCGGACAGAAACATCCCGATTATCGAAACGAGGATAACGATAATCCCGGGAAGCATGAATATCTGATAATTCAGCTCCGGATTAAACCAAAAAACAGTACTGACATCAATTCTCCTGATTAAATTTTGAGGATTGGCTCCTATCCACTTTGCTCTTAATTCCTGATTATAGCTATTAATAATCCCACTGGAATAATTATTAATTAAACCTGCATTGGAAGAATTAACCGCATTAATTAAAAGTTGCAGGTCGGTAGAGCCGGATGTTCTTAGCTTACGCTCAAATCCGACTGGAAAGTGCAGTACCAGGTCCGCATTCTCAGAAGCCAGATTATCTTCAGCTTCAGACATTAGAAAGCCTGAACCGTTATACTGAAAGAAAGGAGAAGCTGTAAATTTTGAGATTAAACCTCTGGATGTAAATGACAAGTCCTCATCCACCACAAAAAGTTTAATTTCTTTCATTTCCAGATTAGCTGCGTAAACCAATATGACCATCTGTACCACAGGAACAATAAAAATAAACGGAAGCATAACCTTGTTCCTGAAAATTTGCGTGAATTCTTTTTTTATTAAATTGAATATTATTCGCATAATCTAACTTATTCCAGACGGTTACTAAATCTCCGTATACTTAATACTAAAAACAATGCAGTCATGCCGGTAAGGATTAATAATTCTTTCCAAATAAAAAACAAGCCTGTTCCCTTAATCATGATGTGCTTTAATGCAACAATAAACCAACGTGCTGGCATAAGCGCTGAAAAGTATTGAAGAATCTTCGGCATATTGGCAATTGGAAATATAAATCCGGATAAGATGATTGTAGGAAGCATCAGTATTATCATTGAAAGAAACATCGCGGTTTGTTGGCTATCGGCCATAGTGGAAATAAAAATGCCAAGAGAAAGTGAGAGACTCACATATATTATGCATACCAAAGCCAATAATAACAAGCTACCGTTAACTGGAACGCCAAATATAAAATAGCCCAAAACTAAAATTGTAATCGCGCTTATAAATGAAAGAATGATGTAAGGAGTGACTTTGCCAAATATTATCTGATAGGGTCTTAATGGGGACACCAGAAGTGTTTCCATTGTCCCCAACTCTTTCTCTCTTGAAATGGTGATGGATGTCATTAATGCAGATATAAGAATCAGTATTAGCGCCATCGTTCCCGGAACAAACATGTAAACTGATTTCAGTTCAGGATTATAATACATCCTCGTTTTTTGGTTTATTGTATAAGGAATAGAGATTGACTGATTTAGCTCTGCCATATAATTCATTATAATCCCGGTGGTATATCCGGAAATCAAATTCCCTGTATTTGCATCCGAAGCATCGGCAATGATGCGAATATCAGCTTTTCCGGTTTTTGAAAGGGTTTGAGCGAAATTAGGCCCGAATACAATGACTTCTTTTACTTTTCCATGACGAAAAACTTCCTCTATTTTA
>CAJDXG010000122.1_pt1 | contig 10401 bp, 8 predicted proteins | sample 7391801 | NCBI WGS metagenome assembly CAJDXG01 (sample SAMEA7055713, study PRJEB34461) | soil metagenome | biome: terrestrial ecosystem; feature: Peninsula; material: soil | place: Antarctica | collected 2016 | reverse complement strand
CCACCGGTAACACCAAGTTCTATCTCAAGCGTCATACCGATTTTGCTCATTCGCTCAAGATATCTCTTACTAATCTCAATATTATCTTTAAGAGTTTCTTCGGAAAGATCGAGCATGTGGGATGAAAACAGAGGTTTTCCGTATTGTTTGAAATGCTTTTCACCATGATCCAGAAGTCCGTCAATCCAGGGAAGCAATTTTTTTGCTGCGTGGTCTGTGTGAACTATCACTGGTACCCCATATAATTCAGATACTATATGAATATGTTTTGCACCAGATACCCCACCCATTATGGCTGCTGCCTGATTATCATTTGAAAGGGATTTTCCCGCATAAAAAACAGCACCCCCATTTGAAAACTGAATAATAACAGGTGAATTAGCCGCTTTAGCAGCTTCAAGTACAGCATTCACTGAGTTTGTGCTTACCACGTTCACTGCAGGAAGTGCAAATTTTCCTTCTTTCGCAATTTTAAAGATTTTCTGTACATCAGCACCAGTTACTACACCTGGTTTAACATGATCAAGAATTTTTTGAGACATAATATTTTATTTAAAAGTTATTATTATTATTCAAATTTTAGCAAATTTACGAATTAATTGTCGAAATATTTAATCTTTTTAGACTTTTTAGTTAGACCATAAATACTAAACAGACTATAAGGACTATAATGACTAAAAAGGATATCCTATTCCTATGTTAATCGTAAAATCATCTCTACTTAAACCCCTATTGCCAATAATCCATCGTTGAGATTCGGGATTCGCAGGGTCGCGCAATTTCATTCCCATATCTACACGAAAGGTGAAAAACGAAAACACAAAACGTGTACCGAACCCTGTCCCAACAGCAATCTCCTTATAAAACCTGTTCCATTCAAAAAGTGCACCTTCACGTTCATCATTAGGGCTTATAGCCCATATATTCCCGGCGTCGATAAATAATGCTCCTTCGAGAACCCAAAATAACCTGAAACGGTATTCGAGGTTTGCTTCGAGTTTGATATCCCCTGTTTTATTCGGATAAATACTTGAAGCATCTTTTTCAATATAGGATCCCGGCCCAAGGTTACGTACCTGCCATGCTCTAATGCTGTTGGCCCCTCCTGCGAAATATTTCTTCTCAAAAGGCAAGGCTTCAGAATTATTATAAGGCAACCCTGCTCCGGCAAATACGCGGTATACGAGAGAACTATTAACGTCCAGAATATCATAATAACGCAGGTCGATATCAGATTTAATATATTGAGCAAAATCGGTATTAAAAAGTTGATAATGGCCTTCACCTTTCTTCAAATCGGATAGACGGTAGGCGGAATAAAGAATATTACCGGCCGATTCAATATTAAAGCGGAGATAAGTAAAATCGGTTTTCTTCTGTAAGTTCTGATTGTTAAAAATAAGGCTATAGCTGCTAACAGTAACAAGATGAGGTTGATAGGAATACGCGATATACTTTCCTTCAAGCCATTTTGTAAATTCGGGTGATTTATAGGGAATCTTAACCAGATTTAGTTCTATAGGGTTCACCAAATGGCTTAAAAATCTATTTCCTTTCCAGTTATATCCAAATGAGGCATTGGCAAGGGTACGCTTATAATCCGGCCTTTGCTGGAAATTGTATGCCATAGAAATTGCTGTGGCCGGGTTGAATTTTTTAATAAACTGGTCAGTCCTGAAGGGCAAAAGAAATTTCGGGATGTTGAATCTTACTTCAGATCCGTATTCTATAAGATTTCCATAAGCTGAAGAATTCGACTCTTTAAGTGTTTCAACTGCTCCCTTAAGCCTCACATCAAGATTTTCAGCGTTTCGGAAAAGATTGCGATGCTGAAAGATCAGATTACCTGCAGCACCGATGTTTCCTGACGAATTTGTACCTTCAAATTCTACCGTAAATGACTGAAGTGTTAGTGGTGTCAACATAATGGAACAATCCAGAAATCGTCCCGGGCGAGACGACTCATTCAGAGAATTTTCATCTTTATCCACAACTTTAAACTCGATAGTTACTAAACGGAAAATTCTTAATGAGTTCAGATTACGGTATGATCTGTTGACATTGGTTATGTCATAAAGCTCTTCAGGTTGAATGTAATTGGATTCAAGAATTATCTCGGGCTTTACATTCTTTTTAAGGTGATAAATAATATTTATATTATCAACCATCAGGGTATCAAGATCGTCAAAGTATTGTTGATTGCCTTCAAGCACCTCTCGGGGATTATAGTTGGTATTGATAAAAACATTCCGGATATAATATAAAGGATGAGGCAATTCCAGATAGGTCCCATCCTCCCGGTATTCCCTGTAAGCCTTCAAGACAACAATAAGGTTTACCTCTCTTGTGGCTGAAATTGTATCTGCCTCATAAAATACATATTCCTTTGAAAAATTATAATATCCTCTGGATCTTAGATTCTGCTCTATACGCAACCTTTCTGACGCCAAAACATCTTCATCAAAGAGATTTCCCTTCTTAAGCAAAGTATTGGCAGAATCAGAAATAACGCTTCGCTTAATGGTTGAATCTTCAAATTCATACCTAATATCGTTTATGCGAAAAGGTTTATTCGCTTTAACTGTATAAACTACTTTTGTCTTTTTTTTATGAAAATAGGCAGTGTCTTTAACTTCCGCGTAATAAAAGCCCTTATTTTTCAGATACAGTTCTAACTGACTAACACTCTTTTGAGTTATGATGGAGTCGTATATAACAGGCTCCTCGCCTATAGTCCTGAGATAATTGTTAAACCAGTTATTCTTATCTTCTTTGGCCAAATTATACAAGCCCAAATAAAATTTGAAACCCAGAATCTCTTTATTTGGTTTTTGCCTTATGTAGCCCGACAATTCCTCTTTATCAATATGCCGGCTTTTTGTTTTAACTTTCACCGATTGAAGAAGATGCCTGCCTTCGGGAACAGAGCGGGTTATCCGGCAAGAACTTAAAAAAAAAGAAAAAGCTATTAGAGCAACAACAGCAACTCTCAGGACGTTTTGATTTTTAAACAAAATGCTTATAGTCAAAAAATTAAAATTAGTTTTCTATGCAAAGATATAGAACATTAAACTATGATTATTTATTTTTGTATGTTCAATAATTAACAATTCATATTTAATGCTTTCAAAAAACAAGATAAAATATTATTCCTCCCTTAAACATAAAAAATTTAGGGATACACATGGTTCATTTCTGGCTGAAGGTGAAAAAATATCCATTCAATTGTTGAAAGAACCTCAGACTTTTCTTCGTCCCTTGAGCCTTATTGCCAATGAACGTTTTCTTAATAGTATTTCCAAATTGCCGGAAGGATTAACGGTTTATGAGGCAAGTGATGAAGACTTACGCAGAATCTCTTCTCTTGATACTCCCAATATGGCGATTGTTGAATTAGAGTTACCGATTTTACAAATTGACCTTGCCATTATCAAATCAAAAGTATCACTTTTTTATGAAGCAATCAGTGATCCGGGAAACCTTGGAACAATTATCAGAACAGCAGATTGGTTCGGAATAGGTGATATTTTTTGCAGCGAAGGAAGCGTTGACCCCTTCAATCCAAAAGTTATACAGTCCAGCATGGGATCCTTCGCCAGGGTAAAAGTCCATCAGGTAGATAGAAATGTTTTTTTAAACGATCTGAAGCAATTAGCTGTTCATTTACCAAAAATTGTTACCGTCTTGAATGGAGATAATATTTATACTACTGATTTACCCTCTTCGGCTATTATTTTCTTCGGTAATGAAAGCCACGGTTTAAGTGAAGAAATCATTCGAGAATCAGATTTGAAATTAACTATTCCGACCATGGTTCATTCCGGGGCTGAATCTTTAAATATTGGTATATCCACCGGAATTATCTGTTCTGAATTCAGAAGACGTACATTTTACTCAAAATGAAAACTAAACATTACCAGATATGCGTTTAATCCATTTAATGACTGGACATATTGCGGATATCCAACCGCGGGATCATCAACCATGATATTGAGCATTCCAACAGCAAGCTTTATTTCAGTGGAAAACTTAAAATAGGTCAGATAGAAATCCATTCCAAATCCAAATTCCAGGTAAAGATCAGCGGGTTTTAATCTGATGTAAATCTGATCCTCTCCACTGTATTGTTTCTTGGCAGCCATATCATATCTGAAATTTAATCCTCCAATAAGATATGGCCTTACATTATTTAACCTGTTGGCACGATATTTAAGAAGAATAACTGGCATCGAGAGTCATTCTTGTAGGAGGAAGGGAGTCACTTTCCAAGTTAAAAAATGAAAATGTTCTGGCTCCGAGGGTGATCCCGGGGAGAAATCTTAAATTCAAGTTTTCGCTCAAGCGGAGATCTGAAATAATATTAACATTTATTCCTGCGCCTGGCGAGGTTATATCCGGATATAGGTTGTTCGCAAAGCTGCGATTAAAACTCATATCCATCGTGTTCATACCGACAGAGAAACCGAAATGAAGTTTCTTAAAATCATAATCCGGAAGATTCTGCGGACGGCTCACTTGCGAATAAAGCATAAATGGTGTAAATGCCAGGAACACCAGTATTAATTTCTTCAAGCTGTATCTATTTATTTGAAATTAAACGAATCGATGACTAAATTAGTATAAGTTTTTAATTATTCATGCACTCTTCCATAATAAATTGTAGCAATTCCACCGGAAAGCTGATGCATACCTACCTCAATAAACCCACAATTCTTGAGTATTGCAATCATATTCCTTCCAGAAGGGAATTCAGCGATGGAGTCGGGAAGATAATAATATGCAGATTTATCGGATGTAAACACAGATGCCAGAACTGGTAACAATTTTTGAGAGTAAAAATTATAAATCGTCCGGTAAATCCTGGAGGGAGGGCTTGAAAACTCAAGGATATAAAGCCTTCCGTCATTCCGCAACACCCTCCGCATTTCATTTAGGCCTTTGGGTAAATCTTCAAAATTCCGGACGCCAAATGCTACAGTCACAATTTCAAAAGACGCATCTTCAAAGGGAAGCTGCTCCGAATCCCCTAAGATAAATTCAATAGGAATTTTCTTTTTTAACGATTTTTTACGTGCGATGACAAGCATTTCTTCAGCCAGATCAATACCGGTAATCGAATCAGGGTTCAAACTACTCAGGGTGAAGGCCAGATCGCCTGTTCCTGTGGCAACATCAAGAATTTTTTTATCCTTTAATCCATCATCATTCAATTTATAGTCTTTTTCGATACATTTTTTAAGCCTCTTCCTCCATACCCTGTCGATATTAAACGACAGAAAATGATTTAGGAAATCATACCGACCGGCAATATTGTTGAACATCAACTTTACCTGTTCTTTTCTTGATCCCGGCTGGTTATTATATGGCTTTATCAATCTGATCTGTTTTTATTGGCTTCAAAAATAAAGAAATAATCCTGAATTCGCATAATAGTTTTTTCAGCCTTATTTCTGATATTAGAAAACAACTGCTACCTTTAAAGCTTTATATAACCAGAAGGTTTTTGAAATTCAGTGTCTAAAAGAATAAAACTTATTTTTAAATCCAACAATCTAACCAGATGAACAAAATAGCTTTAATAACAGGAGCAACTTCAGGGATTGGTGAAGCAACAGCAATCCTCCTCGCTCAAAATAATTTCGATATTATAATAACCGGAAGAAGAAAAGAGCGCCTGAATAAACTTGAGGAAAAAATAAAAAAAAGCACAAAAAGTGATGTATTAAGCCTTCAATTCGATGTGCGGGATCGAAGTCAGGTGAAAAATGAAATAGAAGGTTTGAAAGGTAAATGGTCAAAAATTGATGTACTTATTAACAATGCAGGACTCGCCGCAGGAATGAGTAAAATACAGGATGGGGAAATTGATGACTGGGAGCTTATGATTGATACGAATATCAAAGGTCTGTTGTATATCAGCAGGGAGGTCAGCAAAAGCATGGTAGAACAGGAGTCCGGACACATCATTAACATTGCATCCATAGCCGGCAAAGAAGTTTATAAAAGCGGGAATGTTTATTGTGCAACCAAGCATGCTGTAGATGCACTTTCCAAGGCTATGAGGATAGATCTTCTCGAGTATAACATCAAAGTTACCAATCTTGCTCCCGGAATGGTAGATACCGAGTTTTCCACTATCCGTTTTAAGGGAGATAAAGAAAAAGCGGATAAGGTTTACGAAGGGCTTATCCCACTCCATGCCAGTGATATTGCTGACTGCATTCTTTTTGTTCTTAACCGGCCGGAAAATGTATGTATTAATGACATATTAATAATGCCAACTGCTCAGGCAACAGCAACGCGGGTGAAACGGAGCTGAATGAATGGAAATTAAGGAAACTTATTTATGACAATTTTTCTAATGTTTCTGTAAACGTATAGGAAAAGCAAATGAATTCTGGTCTATATCCTGAAATCAGCTGTATTCTTTGAAAAAATATTTTAAATAATGAACTGTAAAAATTATTAATAAAATTTAAAAGGCCTTATATGTACACAGTCCAATACCTTGAAGATTTTACCAGGGAGGTTTTTATCAAAATGGGATGTAGCGAGCAAGATGCAATCACTGCCACAGATGTATTTATTGCTGCCGAGCTCCGGGGTCTCTCTTCTCACGGAATGATCCGGATAAAAGATTATTTCCAATTGTGGCAGGCGAAAAGGATCAATGTCAAACCCAATATCAAGATAGTTCATGAATCCCCTAGTACTGCTGTGGTTGATGGAGATGGTGGAATTGGAATGATTCCGGCAAGTTTTGCCATGAACCTAGCGATTAAAAAAGCAGAAAAAGCCGGATCGGGATGGGTCTCCGTCAGAAATTCAAACCATTTTGGAATAGCCGGATATTATGCCATGATGGCACTGGAAAAGGATATGATTGGAATGTCAATGACAAACGCCAATCCATTGGTTGCCCCTACCTTCTCATTATCCAGACTTTTGGGGACAAATCCTATCGCTGTAGCTATTCCCGCAGGAAAACGAAATCCCTTTATAGCAGATTTTTCAACTACTCCCATCGCCAGAGGTAAACTTGCTGTATCGGCAAAAAAAGGAGAAAAAGTACCGTATGGATATGTTCAGGATAAAGAAGGAAATCCCTCTGATGATCCGGACATTTTGAAAGAAGGCGGATCAATGCTCACTCTTGGAGGCGATTACGAACACGGCAGCCACAAAGGATACTGCATGAGTGCCATAGTTGACATTTTCTCAGCCGTCCTTTCCGGAGCGAATTTTGGCCCCTTCGTCCCTCCTTCCGTAGCCTATCTGCCCGTGTTGGAAAAGAAAGTTGGAGTAGGCACAGGACATTTTTTCGGTGCTATGCGAATTGATGCTTTTCAACCTGCAGATGCATTTAAATCTAAAATGGATGAGTGGATAGATACCTTTAAAAATGGCAAAGTTGTTCCCGGACAGGAAGAAATTCTTATTCCGGGGGAGTTGGAGCGCAGAAAAGAAGAGAAAATTAGAAAGGAAGGGATTTCTGTGATCTTACCAATTGCAATGGAGCTAAAAGAAATTGCCGATTTTTTAAAGATTGATTTTGAAATCCTGTAGAGAAAATTCATAAATTTTCTATTGGAAATGCCATGTCAACGGTAAGAGAAAATTCATGAATTTTCTCTACAATCATGATTTAACGAATCCCTGATTCCTTAAAACCTCAAGAAATTTTCCTGAAAAAAGCACATTATTCGATTCGGGATAACGGATTTCTGTAAAAATCTGGGCGAGAGTTTCTTTTTGATTGATTTCCAGAAAGTTTTGAGTTTCTTTTGAACTCTCAAGTTCCTTATACAAATCATCAATTTCCTTCCGGTCAAAGTCTGAATAATATTCATCATGAACCACAGCATCAAGAGGAAGTCGTCCGGTAAGAGCGGGAGACTCATCAGGGAATCCTAAAACAAGAGTTGCTACAGGAACTACCAATTGAGGAAGTTTTAAAAGTTTAATAACTTTATCAGCATTATAAAGGATAGTGCCCAGATAACATGTGCCAAGTCCCAGAGCTTCAGCTTCAACAACCACATTTTGCGACGCAAGTATCGCGTCAATTGCACCAGTAACGAATGAAAGAAAATTATCATAACCAGGTTTTGCGTTTCGATAATCGCACCATTTGCTGAAACGGTTGAAATCAGCACAAAAAGTAATATGCAAGGGCGCCTGTAGGACCATGTTCTGTTTGAAATGGACTTCTTCCCACAGCTTTTTCCTCATCTCTGAGTTACGGGTCAGAATCATGGAATACACCTGCATATTGCCGGTGTTTGCAGCCATCGTTCCTGCCTGTAGTATCCTTTTTATTGTTTCTTCAGGGATCGGATCAGATTTATATTTACGAATGGATTTATGCGAAAAAAGATTGATGCTCATGGATAGAAGTATATTGTTTAAGGTTATTGATTCTTACCTTAAAATATTTTTATATTAACGCGTAAAGATAGCTGAAAATGCAGGGAAAACCTAAAGATGTATTGTCCATTTAAGACTTTGAAGTTCAAATTCCCGCAGCTAAAATTTTCACCAGATCCAGAATAAATATGATATTGGAATCGAGAGAATCTCTTCTGAATCGAAGTTTCTCTAAAACTAGTACTAAAATTTTTTGAACTGATATCTACCCATGATTTTTCAATTTCCAAATTTCTGTTAACCAGAATCATATTTATCTTAAGTCAGACTCAGGTTCAGAACGAATAATCATCATTTCTCAACAAGAATTAGATAAACAAAAGTGCGACGATTAATAAATATTATGTTATATATCTCATTATCATTAATTTAAAATTATTTAATAAATTATTTACATTAATTACTTGCATATTCGGATAATCTTATCTTAATTTGCATTGTTAAATCATCACATTCTTTGAGATACTGATTTATAGAGAAGAGGTTAGAGACAGGCTCTGCGATCCTCTGGCAACCTCCCTACCCGGGGAAAAGGTGCCAATTCCTGTTTAGGCAATATTGCCTGAAAATATAAATCTATAAGCAATGCAAAATAGTTTTTACACAGGATCAACCAATAGGGTTGACAAACATTTGAAAATATCAAGACAGATCCTTCATGGCTTTGTGTTCAGGTATTTTTTATATATGTGCGGCTAATGAAATTCATAATCGATAGGATTCCAAAAGGTGCATAATTGTGCGGACTCCCTTTTATCTTTTATCTTTTATCTTAAAACACGCGATAAATCGCGTCTCTACATTATTTATCTTTTAATTTTTACCATTATAAATTTACCAATCATGAACAATTCAACTCATTTTGACACATTGCAGTTACATGCAGGGCAGGAAGTAGATTCAAGTACGAATTCAAGGGCTGTTCCCATTTATCAGACCACTTCATTCACCTTTAACGATACCGATCATGCTGCCAACCTATTTGGACTCAGAGAATTCGGGAATATCTATACGCGTATCATGAATCCAACGACAGATGTCTTTGAAAAAAGAATTGCAGCACTCGAAGGCGGAGTAGCAGCACTGGCCGTTTCCAGTGGGCTTGCAGCACAATTTCTGGCACTGACAAATATTCTTGAAAACGGAGATAATTTTGTTACTTCCCCATACCTTTATGGTGGAACCTTTAATCAGTTTAAAGTTCAGTTTAAACGTCTCGGAATTCAGGTACGTTTTGCCAAAGATGATGCTCCTGAAAATATTGAAGCCCTGATTGATGAAAAGACAAAAGCAATATACCTGGAAACCATTGGTAACCCGAAATTTAATATTCCCGATTTTGACGCCATCGGTGCCATTGCTAAAAAACATGGTATACCTTTGATTGTGGATAATACATTTGGAGCCGGGGGCTATCTGTTCAGGCCTCTGGAACATGGAGCGAATATCGTGGTCGAATCCGCCACAAAATGGATTGGTGGTCATGGCAACAGCATTGGCGGCGTTATTGTTGACGGGGGAAATTTTAACTGGGGAAACGGGAAATTTCCTCAATTTACAAAACCTTCTGAGGGATACCACGGATTAGTTTTCTGGGATGTTTTTGGCGAAGGCAGTCAATTCGGCAACATAGCGTTCATCATCAGGGCAAGAGTGGAAGGATTAAGAGATTACGGTTCAGCGTTAAGTCCTTTCAATGCATTTCTTCTTTTACAGGGGATAGAAACTCTTTCATTGCGTGTGGAGCGACATGTTGAGAATACACTTGCCTTAGCAAAATGGTTGAAGGAACAAGCATGGGTTACAGACGTAAATTATCCCGGACTTGAAACCAGCCCTTACCATTCACTGGCTAAAAAATATTTAAAAAACGGTTTTGGTGGTGTATTAAACTTTAGCGTAAAAGGAGGTAAGGATGCCGCTAAAAAATTAGTGAACAATCTGAAACTTATCTCTCATGTCGCGAATGTTGGG
>CAJDXG010000061.1_pt1 | contig 10450 bp, 10 predicted proteins | sample 7391801 | NCBI WGS metagenome assembly CAJDXG01 (sample SAMEA7055713, study PRJEB34461) | soil metagenome | biome: terrestrial ecosystem; feature: Peninsula; material: soil | place: Antarctica | collected 2016 | reverse complement strand
TATTATCAATTTTTCAGTCATTATTAACTTTCCTGATTTATTATCAGCAACAGATATTAAATAAAGTCCTCTTGTCAAAGCACTTACATCTATTAAAGTCACATGGTTCTCGAGTATTTTATAAATAACCCGGATCCCATGTAAATCAACTATTGTGATTGAATAATCTAAAGGGTTTTTGATACAATCAACTGTAACTAAATTCTTCGATGGATTCGGATAAACTTTAATCAAAGACTCATTTTTAACATTACCTATGTTTGAACTTAACTCCACGATTAAATCAGTTTCTAAGAAATCTGTTAAATATCCATGACTTCTTATGCCAATATTAATATGAAATGTACCTGATTCCGTTGGCGTTCCGGAAATCAATCCCGTTATTTCATTGATGTTAATTCCCGTTGGAAATTTACCACCTATAATAGAATAAAAAATAGAGTCATAATCAGATACCACAGTTGTATTTACTTGAAAATTGTATTCTTGGTTTATGTATGCAGTATCAATTTTTTGGTTAGTTATCAAGGGGAAGTTTGATATATAGCAAGTCTGAAATTTTGGATTAATATAGTTATTAAAAATACCATTTGAATAACATAATAGCTCACTAAATTCATCCGTTGCATCACAAGAACCGCTGTTAAAAATTCCGAATTCACTACCGATGCCCTCTATCCATTGCTCATTCAAACCTCCAGAACTCAATGTATAAGCAATTCTAAAACTTGGAAAACGTGATTGCATAAAAATAAACCAATCGATTTTAGTTACTTTATATGTACAAGGATTATAGTAGAAAGGGTTATTAATGGTTATAGTATCACCGACATGTAGATCAAAATCGTAAATCAATCCTTCTTTATTTTCAAGATTTCTAAGCCAAACTTTGCTGGAAGTGGTGTCTTCTCGTATAAATCCAGTTAACATCCAGTCTTGTTTTAAAGAATCCGAACTTGATATTACTTTTTTATATTGTTTTGCATCAATTATAGTGTCTCCAATGAATTTATAATGGTCTGTATTAACACAACAAACTTTCATCCCTGATCCGAATTCACCAGAAATCACACTCCAATTTTTATCTTCAGTAACTAGTCGTATGTAATCTTGTGATAAGTTAATACCGGGTGTTAACCCTGATGTGGTTGGATCATCGACGCCAACTACAAATTTCGAAGCAGTCAGCGCATTATCCTGAATTATCGCATAGCAATAATAACCAGTTTCAGGATCCAGAACGATTGTGTATTTATCTTTATCATGTAACCAGTTGTAATATTCATCACCGGTAATAAAAATATTGATAACTTTTCCATTAGGCTGGGTAATTTCTGTAGGAACGTTTACAAAATATGCCTCAATATAATCTGGTGGTAAGTTAATACCGGGTGTTAACCCCGATGTGGCTGGGTCATCAACACCAACTACAAATTTCGAAGCAGTTAGCTTGTTATCCTGAATTATCGCATAGCAATAATAACCTGTTTTAGGATCCATAACGATTGTGTAGTTATCTTTATCATGCAACCAGGCGTAATATTCATCACCTGTTGCAAAACAATTGATAACTTCTCCATTAGGCTGGGTAATTATTTGAGGAACATTTACAAGATATGCCCCAAATAAATTGCTTGTGGCTAAAATACAGGTGAAAATAAAAATGATTTTTAATTTACGTTTCATGATGACATTTTTAATAATGTAGTTCCGCCCCGGACGAGAAGCAATGAATGTTTATCGAAATCAATTGCAGGGGCATCCTTCTTCTGACAAGAAATATATGTAAGAAGTTCTTCTGCAGAATTGACGGTATATAAGGTATCTGCCTTTGTATTTTGCCAATTCCAATTCCAAGCAGTTTCTTTTAGACTGAAATTACTCACGTTCACATCCTCTGGATATGTTACTATTATATCATTATTGCCAATCTCATTACAAGCTGCACAAAGGGTTGTGCAGGCAATCACAAGCAATAAAATTTTTAAGAGCTTTTTCATAATCTTTCCTCCTATTCTGTTAAAAGCACCTCTAAAAATAGGTTTTTGCCTGATTAATAATACAATAAAGGTATACAATGGCTTTCTGAAAACCAAATATTACCTTCTCTCCACTTTTTATTATTTAATTAAATATCAGTCACTTACAAAAGAACGTCTTTCATTTGGGCATAATTACCCCATTAGTTCGTCTCCGCTCACTACAGGTGCAACCACTATTTTTAATTGAGTACCGCGATATATTGTACGTTAAGTTCATTATCCCAGTTTTTGCTTTAGCCCTTTTATTAATGGAACGGATTAATGAACCATTCATGATTTTTCTACAAATCCGAACAAGTGTTCGACTTTTGGACGAGGTCCATCGCTTGTAACCACGAAGTAGCGCTGAAGGCAATCATGCACAGAAGTAATAGTATCGAGCAGGAAGGATAAGATAATACAATAATAAGATCAACTCTATCTATTCTCAGAAAGCTTAAACCGTTAACATCTCTTTGAAAAAGTAAAAAGTGATTAAGGCAGAAACAATCAGTTTCAAAACAACACCAGTAATAAATCCAATGAAACTTCCAATTCCTGAGCGCAGGGAGGCCTTACTGTCCCTGCCTGTGGCGAGCTCGGCTATAAAGGCGCCAAGAAATGGACCAAGGATGATGCCTGGCGGACCGAAAAAAAGACCGATAATAAGTCCTATAGCGGCTCCAATGGTTCCGGCTTTTGAACCTCCAAATCTTTTAGTGCCCCATACAGGAACAATGTAATCCAGAATTGTCACGAGGATAGCCAATCCTGCGAATATCCACAATATTTTATTGAAATGCTCAGACCTATAGGCTTCCACATAATGGGTGAACTTTAAAAGAAATAATCCTATAAAACTTATGGGAGGACCGGGGAGCACTGGTAATATGCAACCGGCTAACCCAATTAATAACAATAGAATGCCAATAATTAAAAGGAAAATATCCATATAGAATCCCGAATGCCGGCGACTAAAGTAGTTAAGATTTCCTGGAGCTATTCAATATACCTGATTCCACTGAAGTAGCAGATAATCTGGTGCCTGTGATTTTTTTATTACTAAGAGAACAATTACAATTGCTGGTTTTGCATGAGACCGCATTTTTTTTCGTGTAAGGATAAATGGCTTTCACGATTGAAAATAACGCATAAGCTACAGCAGCAATTACAACAGTCTGAGCTAAAATTTGCTGGATCATTTTATTTAATTTTTTAATATTATTATTCTGTCAGTTTACAAAAAGACTACCGATATTATATACTCCCCAGGACATTATCCAAGCTAGTCCTGTAGTATAAAATATCATGAAAAAAGCCCACAAAATGCTGTTTCCTTCTTTGGCTATCGTAGCTATTACTGCCATGCAAGGAAAATATACCAGAGTAAACATCAGGAAAGACAATGCCACGATAGGTGTAACCACCGACATTCCTTTCATTGGGCCCTGTTCATATTTATCATTCTTTATACGCCCACCCAACGAGTCTCCCTTTCCTTTTTCATTATTGTAAAGCACTCCCATGGTGCTAACGACAAGCTCCTTACCGGCTACTCCCGATAGAATGCTTACAGTTAGTTTCCAATCAAAACCAAGTGGTTTCATTATCGGCTCAATGCTCTTCCCAATTCTCTTAAGGTAAGAACTGTTCGAACTTGAATTTTCCAGGGTACTTCCTTGAACAATGGAAATGTCATTAGCCTGGTTTTTTGCCGATTGCAGGTTTTTGGGATAATAATCAAGCCCCCAGATAATTACGGAAGCAACTAGGATAATGCCTCCAATTTTTTTAAGGTATTGCACTCCCTTATGCCACATATGCCTTGTGGTATTTCTCAATGTAGCCATGCGATAGGGGGGGAGTTCCATAACAAAGGGAGAGTTTTCCCACCTAAAGAATAATTTTCGAAATATAATAGCTGAAATGACGGCGAGGAAAATCCCGGTAAGATATATGCCGAAAAGTACTGTTCCCTGATAGTGGGGAAAAAAGGTTCCTATTATCAGAATATAAATTGGGAGCCTCGCTGAACAAGACATGAAGGGCATTATAAGCATTGTTAGCATTCGATTGCTCTTGCTTTCGATAATTCGGGTAGACATAATTGCAGGGACATTACATCCGAAGCCCATTACTAGTGGGATGAACGATTTCCCATGTAAGCCGATCTTATGCATTGCCTTGTCCATAATGAATGCCGCTCTTGCCATGTATCCTGTATCCTCCAAAAATGAAATGAAGAAAAATAGGATCAGTATATTTGGAAGAAATACGATTACTCCTCCAACGCCGCCAATGATTCCATCAATAAGTAAACTTTGAAAATCACCCTGGGGGACGATTCTTGAGGTAATCAGTGACAACCAGGATATACCACCTTCGATCCATTGCACGGGATATTGCCCAAGAGTGAAAGTAGCGGTGAACATTAGCCATAGAAATGCGAAGAAAATAGGGATTCCTAAGTACTTATGGGTAAGAACCTTATCTATTTTATGTGAGTATTGAAGTCGATCAATATTTTTTGTTTGATAGGTCTCTCGTAATGCACCTGCGATAAATCCAAACCTGGCATCAGCGATAAGGGTGTCTGGTTCATCATCAAAAAGGAGCCTTAATCTTTTTTGTTCTTTTTTCGAAACTTCTTTAATTCCCTCGAAATTAGATGTAGCAGATAATCTGGTATCGATATGCTCGTCTTCTTCCAGTAAACGAAGAGCCAGATAACGGGGATTCGACTCATTTGTGTAATTGGCGTAGTCGCCTTTGCTAAGGATTTCCTCTATTATTTTTACAGAATCCTCCAGATCTTTCCCATAATTGATATGTATCTTTTTCCTGTCTTTTTCCTTTTCATTATATTTTGCAATGACCGCTTCGAAAAGTCTGGCAAAACCTTTGCCCTTTGATCCAACCGTAGGCACGACCGGGACACCCAAAAGAGCACCAAAAGACAAGTGGTTGAAATGATCTCCTTTTTTCCTGAATTCATCAAACATGTTGAGGGCGATCACCATTCTGATATTCATGTCGATCAATTGGGTTGTAAGATATAGGTTTCGCTCCAGGTTAGTGGCGTCTAATACATTAACAACTACATCGGGGGTATTATTAGCAAGAAAATTTCTAACATAAATTTCCTCAGGGGTGTCTGAACTCAGGGAATATGTTCCGGGAAGATCGAATATATTAAAAACATAACCTCCATATTCCACTTTGGCTAGTTTTGTTTCAATAGTGACTCCGCTGTAGTTTCCTACATGCTCGTATGAACGGGAAGCGTTGTTGAAAATACTAGTTTTCCCACAGTTTGGGTTTCCAACAAAAGCAATAGTGATGGTTTTTTCTAAATGCTCCTTCACATGCAAGGGCATTTGAAAATCAGTGGTTCCAAAGTAACGGGGCGCAATGCTTTTGCCATTCAAAGGCTCAACTTCGATCAAAGCTGCTTCTGACCTTCGCAGGCTGATCGCATAATTCATTATTGAATATTCGACAGGATCCTGCAAGGGCGCATTCTTTATGACTTTTACAGATTGTCCTTTTACAAAACCCATCTCGATTATCCTTTTACGAAATGGGCCATTACCATTAATTTTCTTGATTACACCTGATTCTTTGGTGCGCAATTCTGACAAGAGCATTTTTAACACTAATTTATGTTGCAATTTTAAGGATAAATTTTAGTTTGTCTATACCTACAACTAGGTATTCCGGTACGATTAATTATTTTTTATTTAATATTTTGATTTCGAACTATTATTTCATTAATTTGACTGCTTAAGCTTGTTCAGCGAAAATGGAGGAAAATGAAAATATATATGACAAGATAAAGGAGCTCTTTGGAACAGTTCCCGGAAATTTCAACATACTCGAAGATAAGATTGATATTGAGCTACAGATGAAGTATTTCGAGTTTTCCAGAAATTTGATGAGCGTAGCTGGGGAAAATAATGTAAAACAACTTTCGGGAAAATTATTTAGTAATAACCTAAATAACGAAGACAAACGAGAGGTACTTGTAAGGTTGGCTTCAATGGAAAATGTTGAAGCATACCGGTATATTGAAAAATATATGTTAAATCCTGACGACGAACTTAGAGATTGGGGGAAATTGGCATTGCAAGAGAGCAAAATGTTGCTGGAGTCGAAACTTCTCGATGAAAATCAGGTTTTCATATCTACTGGTCTTGGAGGTAAAGGTGATAAACTGAGGTATTTCATCGTTCTTATAGGCAAAAAGAAACAGGCATTTACCAAAATAGAAAAAAAAATAATTCGAAACGAGTTTGATTACGTGCTTAAACAGCATGCTTCAGAAGTCGAGAAAATACGGTTTTCCAGTTTTCTTTCTGCAATAACTGCAGTTGTTCCGGTGAAGGCAACAATTAAATCAATCTTTGAGGAGGCGCTATATGAGTGTAACCAGTTTGGCGGTTTCTTAATGGAAAACTTTATTATAACCAATGTGAAAGAACTGAGTTTTAAAGAAATAAGAAGTTTTCTGAAGACTCAACGACAGATAAAAAATCAAAAAGAGTAATCCCGTAATTTCCCTGTGGAAATCTAAACATAATAAATTTTTAATAATGCAGAAAACATTCAAAATCAATGCAGCCATACAAGTATTGGTTCCCGGGAATAAAGACTTTTCATATTCCATTGTAGATGAGGCTATTGCATATATCCATTCTTCTGGATTGACTTATAGAGTTTGTCCATTTGAAACTGTTGTGGAAGGTAGTTATGAAGAAGTTATGGACCTCATAGCAGGAATAAAAGAATTCTGCTTTAGTGAAGGAGCCTCAGACATTATTATCAATCTTAAATTACAGATTGGAAATAATAAAGACATTACCATCCCCGATAAGATGCATAAATATGAAAACTAACCGACTATTTTAAATCGGCTAATTGTATTTGTTTTGGAACTTAGGAATTCCGATCTTCAAGGTCCTCAAATTCAACACTTGTAAATTCTTCTGCAAGAGCTGCTTCCGGTTCAGCATGATAAAAAGTTTCTGTTTGTTCCGGTTGATTTTCTTGAATAAAACCAATTGCTGAGGCAAGTCCATCAGTGAATTTCTCAAAGTCTTCCTTATAAAGAAAAACTTTGTGTTTTTCATAAAAAGATTTGCCATCCCGGTTAAATCTTTTCTTGCTTTCCGTAATGGTTAAATAATAATCATTCCCCCGGGTAGCTTTTACATCAAAAAAATAAGTGCGTTTGCCTGCTCTTACAGCTTCAGAAAAAATTTCTTCCCTGGACTGAACAACACTTTCTTCCAATTTGCCGGTTCCTTCTTCCATCATTGACACGAGTTAGTTATAAAATAATGTATTTGTCTTTCAAAAATAGAAAATAAATTGGGTAATTGTTAAAAATAATTAAAAAATGAACTTTTTTTATGATGAAACGCATAATTGATTTGATATAAGATAAAGAATTTACCGCAAAACCACTGAAATAAAACCAAAAAAATTAAGTTCTTTAAATGATCAGCAGGCGATTACTTAGGATCAAGATTTTACAGATATTATATGCTTATTACAAGTCTGAGCAAAAGGATATCAATAAGGCAGAAAAGGAATTGCATTTCAGTATTAACAAGGCTCATGAATTATTTTATTATTTGCTTCTGCTAATTATCGATGTAAGGGATTATGCCAATAACAGAATTGAAATCGCTTTAAATAAAAAAATTCCAGACTACCAGGATCTTCACCCAAATACACGTTTTGTCGAAAATAAGGTAATAAAAAAGCTTAGTGAAAATAAGCCTCTTTCCAGGTATTTGGAGACGCATCATCTTAGCTGGGTCAATTATCCCGAACTGATAAGAGAACTTTATACTGTTCTTATTGAATCCGAAGTGTATAAAGAGTATATGGACAAGGAAGTTCATAATTTTACAGACGACAAAAAGCTTATTGATTATTTTTTTACCGACATTGCCCTTACGAATGAGTCACTATATCAGATAATTGAAGAGAAAAGCATTTATTGGAACGATGATATCGATTTCGTTTTATCAATGGTAGTAAAAAACATTCGTAAAATTAAGGAAACCGATTCAGAAGAAAAGAAACTGCCCGAACTATATAAAGATGAAGAAGATAAGGATTATGCGTTAACTTTGTTTCGAAAATCGATAGTTGGTAGGGATTTCTGCTTAAAATTAATCGAAGAGAAAGCCAGTAATTGGGATCTCGAAAGGATTGCATTTGTAGATGTGCTGATAATGCAAATCGCAATTACAGAAATGATTGAATTTCCTTCTATTCCCACTAAGGTTACCTTGAACGAATTTCTTGAAATCGCTAAATTTTATAGTACAGAAAAAAGCAACAGCTTTATAAATGGGGTTCTTGATAAAATACTTCAGCAACTGAAGGCTGAGGACAAAATTAAGAAGACGGGAAGGGGCCTTATTGGTGAGCTTTGAAAAGCTGTTTTTGAGAATCAGAATTTTTATGTTTATTTTACTGAAAATTTACTAGTGGCAAAAAAGTACTAAATTTTAATTATGCATCTTAGTAAATAATATTATAAAGAGTAAGTTGATTTTTCCTGATTATGAAATTATTTGTTTCTAAAAAGAAATTTTTCCTCTCAAATATTTTAGGACTTAGTCTTCTAATATTTTTGACATCTTTATTTGGGTCATGCAAAGATGGAAAAGCAGTTTCCGGAAATGAATACGGATCACTTAAAGCTGAAAAAACAGAAACTGCAGTAGCTCAAATAGTCTTCGATAGCTTAAGTCATGATTTTGGCCAAATTAGAGAAGGCGAACAGGTCGGGTGGTATTTTAAATTTCATAACGCAGGAGAATCTGATCTGATCATAACTAATGTCAGCGCAACTTGCGGCTGCACTGTTCCCGGTTATGACACTAAACCTGTTCCACCTGGGGCAGAAGGAAATATTAAAGTTATCTTTGATTCAAAAGGAAGATCAGGAAAACAACAAAAAACTATAACTGTTGAGACGAACGCAAATGTCCAGATGACGAAATTACGGCTTGAAGCCGATATTGTATCAAATAATTAACATTAAATAAATAACCGAAATGAAATCATTATTAATTTTATTACAACAAACTCAGGGCCAATCACCTAGTGCTCTTACGTCATTATTGCCCTTACTTTTAATTATTGTAGTTTTTTATTTCTTCATGATCCGACCTCAGGTTAAGAGGCAGAAAGAGTTAAAAACTTACAGGAGTTCGCTTCAGAAAAATGACAAAATAGTAACTACAGGTGGAATATATGGTAAGGTTACCGACATTAAAGATCAGACGGTTACAGTTGAGATAGCTGAAAACGTGCGCATTAAAGTGGACAAAAATGCAGTGCTGAAAGATTCAAGTGATTTGGCAGCCCAGTCTAAGTAATGCTTTTTAATAAAACTATATAAGAGAGTTTAAAGAATTTTCTGTTCTTCAAACTCTTTTTTATTTTTATACTTTAAATTCATAATTAGTGAGCTCGGGTTTTTTAAATAGAATTTCACACCTTTCAGATAAGGAGAAGAATGCATTTAGAAAGAAGGCAATGATTTTCTCTTTCTTTCTGCTCCTTTCTGTTGTTTTTTGGTTTATGAATGCTCTTAGCGAAAATTATACTACTGACATAAAATACCCTGTCGTCTATCGTAAATTTCCTGATGATAAAGTACTTATTGGTGACCTCCCGGAGCATCTAACACTAACTGTCAATGCCCATGGGTATACCCTTCTGCGATATAGTCTGGGAACACGACATATACCTCTTGTATTCAATGTTCGTTCATTTTATATGAACCAATCAACCCGGCAGGATTCTTCCCTTTATTATATTGAGACCAGATATGCCCAGGAATATTTTGCCAAGCAACTCAGTTCAGAGTTCCAAATTCTGGAAATCAAGCCCGATAGTTTATATTTTAGGTTTGCCAATGTTGTGTCAAAAAAGATTCCTGTTTTTATTGATTTAACATATTCACTTGATAAACAGCTTATACTTATGAGTGGTCCTGAAGTAGTTCCGGATTCGGTTATGGTTTCCGGACCTGATTATATTCTCGATACACTCCAGCAGGTTGCTACAAAAAATACAGATGTAGGACTTATTCAGCAATCTGTTTCTAAAACTCTTGATCTGCTTAAAGTGAAAAATACCAAATTGATTCGGGAGCAGGTTACTGTCAAATTTGAAGTGGAAAAATTTACCGAGAAAACTTTACAAATACCTATTGAGGTCATAAATATTCCGGATACCACCAAATTAAAAACTTTCCCAAACATTGTTACTGTGACCTGCCAGGTAGGATTAAGTGAATATGATAAACTTCAAGTCTCCATGTTCACTGCTATTGTTGATTTCGCAGAGGCGCAGGCAGGACTTTCAAATAAGATTATTGTTGAAATTACGCGGCAACCGGA
>CAJDXG010000027.1_pt1 | contig 10486 bp, 6 predicted proteins | sample 7391801 | NCBI WGS metagenome assembly CAJDXG01 (sample SAMEA7055713, study PRJEB34461) | soil metagenome | biome: terrestrial ecosystem; feature: Peninsula; material: soil | place: Antarctica | collected 2016 | reverse complement strand
GCCCAAAGAAGCGACCTTTCGAGATGATCTTTCTTTAACTCCAGGTCATAAATTGCATGTTTGCTTCGAAGCTCTGCAATTTCAACTTCATTCTTTTTATTTTGATATTGCACTTCCAGTTCATTCAGCCGGGCAACAGACTTCTCATTATAAACGGAATCATAGTGATTATGGTAAATGAGATAGGATTCATAGGCTTTTTTGTAATTTCCCATACTTGCATAAACCTCAGAAATATTGAAATTCAACTCAGATAACATTTCATGGTTATTCCTTTCCTCTGCAAGTTTAATTCCGGGCAAAAGGTAAAATAAAGCCCTTTCCGGCTGATTTTTCTTATTGTATAATTCACCGAATGCACTTCTATAGAGCATCTCATCGTATTGATTTCCAGAATTAATACAGTTTTTAAATCCCTCTCTCAAAAAATTTTCGGCTTTATCCCATTGCTCCAAGGCCAAATAGTCTTCTGCCAAAGCCAGAATCAACCCGGATACAAAAGTTTTATTCTGGATTTTTGATGCGATTTTTAATGCTCTCAAATCCTCATTTAGTGCTTCGTTTAATTTTCCCTCTGAGCGGAAAATACCGGCAAGATTCATCAATAACGGCACCATAGTAAGCGAATCCTGTAGTTCTTCATTCAGTCTAAGTGATCTTAAAAAATAGTTTTTAGCAGTATCATTCATGGCCAGATAAGAATAGATACCTCCAATATTGTTAAGAACAAAAGCCTGGCCTTTTTTATCAGTTATTTGCTGGTAATATTTTAAGGCTTCCTGACTATATTCTAATGATTTGTCAAGATTCCCTGTTCGTATAGTAACAGCACCAAGACTTGTCAACGCATTTGCTATTGAAACGCTGTCGTCCATTTCTCTGGCAAAGAAAAGATATTGCTCAAATAAGGATTTCGCCTTATTAAATTCTCCGAGATAGAAATGTGCTTTAGCGTAATTTCTAATAAGTTCAGTCTTAAGACTATCCGGTACAACTATATCAAGTGAGTCAATAATGAATATATAGATATCTTTTGCTCTGTGAGCCTGACCGGATTCCATAATAAAATTCGCGTAAAGGATACTGGTTCGAAGGATTGATGCCGGGTCCCCCGAGGCTCTTGCCTGTGAATACAATACAGCAGCAAGATCAATTCCCTTTTGGGGATTATTCTGATATATTTTCTTTGCTGAGCTTAAAGATGATGAAAGAGAATCAGGCTGAGAAATAGGTTGTCCATTTTCAGCAAGAACCGTATATGTTACAAGTAACAATGGAATCAAAACCAAAACTGACCTAAAAAATAAAGCTGATTTTCTGTAATACTTCAAAACGAAATTAATTAATTAAAATGTTCTTTAAATATACGAATTTATTCCCCGATGGTTGTAAAACTTCTATATATAGTTCGCAATTAAATCATGTCAAAAGCGGAGATATACACAGGCTTTTCCTGAAAAGTCTGGTCTTCAGCTTCATTCATTCCAATAAGCCGAAGATAAGCATCAGCCCTGACAGTTTTCATCATTTTATCCATTATTCCCAGCCTGACGTTCTCCTTCAAATCCTTCATCATTAGACTCTCCGTATCAAGCCAAATCATAGCAATAGATGTTTGGAAAATAGCACAAGCTGTTTCTAAAAGGGTTTGAAGATGCTTTTTTCCTTCGTGGGAATAAAAGATACCTTCAATTCCCAGAAAACGAAAGTCTTTAGGATTAAAAATTTTCCGCACGCCCGGTATTGACGGAAGAAACTTAAGAAAAAACCAGGGCCAGGATTTCATATTATGAATTTTCCATGCATCGGGGTGAACCTGCAAGCCTGCAACAATCTTTCCATTTTGCTTATAGATAAGATAGTTTTCTCCAGGACAAATATTTGCCGAAGTGTATAGATTGTATCCGGAATAAAAAGAATCGAGAGCAGATAATATTTCATTTTTATCAGATGACAGGGCATGTTCAACATTTTTATCTTTTTTGAAGAAAACCCTACTGAAAAGAACGGTTGTAAATTCTCTATATGGCTTAAGCCCCATAGTTTCACTGAAGGATGAAGAGCGGAGGTTGCCCCTCTCAATAAAAGCATAGATCAATGATTTTTCAGTCTCCGGAGAAGAAGATGATTCAAGCTTACCCGGATTTTCAAAGTATGGCATAACCGCCCCCTTGAGTAAACCTAATCCCCGGACAGCATCAGACTTTTCTTTAACCGGTTTGACTTTCCTGGTTCGCAACGGAGCATTGACAGAAAAATATCTTATATACCATGTTTTAAGAGGTACGCCAGCCACCAGGCTTATTCTTCTTACGAATCCAACCGAACCAAGAAGTTTTCCTGATTTTTTTAATAATATAAAATAAATCTCAGGAATAGATGAAAGTTTCCTTTCAATATTGGTTTGTGTATATTGTATTCCACCCGGTGAACCCAGAATGGTTCTATGAAGATGCTTCAACAATTCTTCGTCAGCTTTACGCTTAACCTCAACTCTCAAACTCCTATAGTTTGCAAGATTCTTTGCCTGTTTCATAATGCAAATTTTATCAAAATTAAACATTTTTTACTTTCCTTACGCCATATGTGGAAGCATTCGCACCATATGTGGAAATTCTTTCACAGAATAATAATTAACAATAATAGAAGGTATTTATAAAAATAAATGGACCCTACTTCAAAGAATAACTATGTATCAGCATCTTGTGTCTAAAAATCCAAATGCTTTTTAAATCTTTCGCAATTCGAAACAAATGAGAAGGAGGAAAAATTCAAATGGCAGAAAACTTGTATTTACAGGTATCATAACAAGTTATGGCTAAAATTTTAATGCAAATAAAAGTTTTAAGAAATACCTAAACGCTCAAATATAAACGGGATGGAAATAAATTATGATCGCACAGTGGATATTGTAAAAGATATCGGCCCTGATTACTTCTGGGACACATACCTATCCCCTGAAAAGCCGGTTATATTGAGGGGTTTATGGAAAAATTATCCAGCTGCCACTAAATGGACCATAGAATATTTCAAACAAGAGCTGGGCTCAGTTGAAGTGGGCGTTTTTGATGAAAGCAAGGAACATGGTGACCGTTCTATTAAAAAAGCACCCATTAAAATGAAGTTCTCAGACTATCTTAACACTCTTGGCGAAGAGGATAGTAAACTCCGGCTATTTCTCTTTAATATCTTTCGACATAAGCCTTCCCTAATGGAAGATTTTGATTTCCCTCCTTTAACCTCCTTTTATTTAAAACGTCTTCCATTTATGTTTTTCGGTGGCAGGAATTCAGTGGTTAGGCTTCATCAGGACATGGACCGGTCAAATGTATTTTTAACTCAACTGCATGGAAGAAAAAAGGTTATACTTTTCTCTCCGGAATATTCAAAATTACTTTATCGTTTGCCTTTAAATGTCCATAGCCCGGTGAATCCTGAGAATCCTGATTACGATAAATACCCCGGCGTTCGATTCGTAGAAGGTTATCATTGCATTCTTGAACCCGGCGACACATTGTTTATGCCTTCAGGTTACTGGCATTACATTAAATACCTGGAAGGTGGCTATGCTATCAACCAAAGGTCTTTGAGTTATTCACCTGCAAATTGGTACCGGGGTCTTTTAAATGTTGCTCTTTTATCCAATCTTGATGACCTGCTTATAAAAACAGCAGGCGATAGATGGAGCAGATACAAAGCTGACTTGAGCAAGGAAAAAGCAAATCAGAGTATAAAGAAAATTCTACTCGAAAAAGAGGCGGAATGGCAGTATGAAGAATTACAAAAAGGGTGATAATAACCGTGCTGTTTTCTCCCAAAGTCTTATATATTTAGGTCTCCTGAACCATTTGTCAGGATCTATTCTGCTACAAAACAAGAGGTCTTGTTCGAAAGTCTGTGTTAATTCCAATGCTAATCTTTTATTGTATATGATTGCATTTACTTCAAAATTCAGGTCAAAACTACGGTAATCCATATTCGCAGTACCAACTATGGATAAATCATCATCAACTACCATTGTTTTAGCATGTACAAACCCCTTCTGATATCGATATATTTCTACACCTGAAGGGAGCAATTCTGAATAGTAAGAACACGCGGCCGCATTTACAATTTTTGAGTCTGATCTGTCAGGAACGATTAGTTTAATGCGTATTCCACTACCGGCTGCCACTTTTAAAGCATCCATCAAACTATCTCCCGGAATAAAATATGGATTAGTGATTAATATCTGTTTTTCAGCAATACTAATTGCCTTAATCAACGAATAGAATAAAACCGACATTTCAGAATCCGGACCTGCAGAAACAATCTGGACTATATCTGGTGACAATAAATCCTTCTTTATTTCCTGTGGAAAATAGCCTGCATCGATTCCAAGAGATTGATTGCTGCAAAAATTCCAGTCACTTATAAATAAGGCCTGGAGAAAGCCAGAAGCGATTCCCGTTATTTGTAAATGTGTATCACGCCAGTAAATCCCTCCTTTTTCTTTCGTATCGTTTCTATATTTATCACTGATATTTATTCCACCGACAAAAGAGACAGTTCCGTCAATTACTACCACTTTCCTATGGTTTCTATAGTTAATGCGACTAGCTAATAAAAATAGATTAATCTTATAAAAGGGAGCAACTTCAACACCGCAGTCTTCTAATCTTTTCAGGAGGCCTTTACGGATACTATGGCTTCCGAAATCATCATAAATAAATCGAACTTTAACACCAGCCAGTGATTTTTGCATAAGTAGCTCCGCTACTTCGTTCCCTGTGTGGTCGTCTTCAAAAATATAATATTCAATATGGATATGATGTTTTGCATTTCTCAATGCATCAAGCAGCTTACTATATTTCCCTTCCCCGTTTACCAGAAGCCTGACAGAGTTACTAGCAGTCAAAGAACTTTTTATTGTATTATTTATGAGGTCGCTTAATTCTACCTGGCCGTTGCTTAAAAGTCCACTTTCTTTAATATAATTGTGATAATCAGACAATCGATTTTGGACTTTAAGGCGTGCGTTTTCATCGGTAATTATTTTCTTATTGTATATCTTTCGTTTACGGTAATTTACACCAAATGAGAAATAGAAAAGTATTCCGACAACCGGAACTAAAATCATAAACATTATATATGCTAAAGCTTTGGAGCTGTTTCGTGTATCAAAAATGACACGCATCACAGTGAATAATAAAACTACGGTATAAAGAATTTCTATAATGTAGATTTTATTCATTTGACTGGATCAAATTACACGAAAGAATAAATAACAAATATTACCAAAGATATGAAACCCCAGGTTCCGGATCCACTACTTTGCCGATTCTGTACAACGTATCTATTGTTTATTATTAAAAAGATCAATGAGTGTCCTGGTCATAGCTTCAACACCACTTTTAAAAGTCGGCGCAAAATCTGGTGCGAATGATGAGTTGTGAAGAGGAGGTAATTTTGTGCCCTTTTCAATATGTTCGATGTACTTATCTTCATTTACTCCTCCCAGCCAAAAAAGTGCAATGGGAATCTTTTCTTCGGTAAGTCCATATTTTCCAAAGTCTTCGGCTACAGTTAAAGGCTCGACCAGTTTAATATTATTTTCTCCCAGAATACTCTTCATTGATGCAATGCTTGTCATAACTAACTCAGGATTGTTTACCACAGGAGGAGTATCCACATCTTCAAACACCACAAGAGGCATTTTGCTCTCTGGAAGACCTGCTGATATTGCTGCTCCACGGGTAATATTTATTAATGATTCCTTAATGGTTCTGTATACATCTTCCTCGAAAAACCGAATGGTAAGGAGCATCTTAACTTCATCAGGTATAATATTGTTTTTTGTTCCACCATGTATGGCTCCAATTGTGACTACAGCCGGCTTAACAGGATTTATCGTGCGACTTACAATTGTCTGGATATCAAGTATTATTTTTGCTGCTATTACAATGGGATCTATTGTTGTATGAGGCATTGCCCCGTGGCCGCCAGAGCCATAAACAGTGATTTCAGCTGATTTCACCCCTGCAAAAATAGCTCCGGGAAAATATCCAATAGTTCCGGTGGGAAGTTCTGCACTTACATGATAACATAAAATTGAAGATGGCACTGGAAATCTTTTAAAAAGGCCGTCGTTTATAATACTAGCAGCTCCGTCTGACACTTCTTCCGCGGGCTGGGCAACAGCCATAATCGTTCCTTTCCATTCATTCTTCAGAGCGACAAGAGTTCTTAGTGTTCCCATCCAGGTAGTCATATGCATGTCATGTCCACAAGCATGCATTACCGGTGAATCAATCCCTGACATGTCCTTCATAGTTACCGTGCTTGAAAAGTCTAACCCGGTATTTTCTTTTATAGGTAAAGCATCCATATCAGTACGAAGCATAATTACTTTCCCCTCACCATTTTTAAAAAGTCCAACTACACCATTACCACCTACATTAGTAGTAACCTCAAAGCCCATGGATTTTAATTCTTCAGCCATTTTCCTTGAAGTTTCAAACTCCATGAGCGACAACTCAGGATTCTCATGAAGATCTTTATAAACATTCCAATAATGGTCAGTTTTATCATTAGCCAGTTTAATTATTCTTTCATTCAGAAGGCTTTGCTGACCGTATGCCTGTGCAATGATTAAAAGTGGAAGAATGATTATAAGTAGTTTCCTCATTTTATTTTACTATTTCTTTATTAAATAAAAATTTAAAATCCTCAATATTCGAATTACTTACTGTTATATTAGAATTCTCATATCTCAGGTTGATCATGGTGTCACTGTTAGCTTTGAACTGACTCTCATTGAAATGAATATTACGACACCCCGTTAATTGCACCGGTTCATCATAATCAGCCTCAATTTCTATATTGCTAAACCTGGAATTTTCAGTATTGGAAATTACTATACCATTTTCCCCATGCATTTCCAAACCTTCAAAAGTTAATGAGTCGATCTTTTGGTCTTCAAGTCCAACAATACGGATACAGTATTTTGAATAGGAAGATTTGATATCTTTAAAATTAAAATTACTAAAGTCAGGAGTTTTATTGTTTCTTGGTTCAATAGAACTTGCTCCATATTTCATAGTGATTTGAATGGCTTCATCACGAATACTATCCATCCGTATATTCTCAAGCCAAAGATTTTTAACATACCCACCTCTCCCTTCCATGGATTTTATTCGTAATCCGAGTTGTGTATTACTAAAATTACAATCATGAGCATATATGTTTTTAACTCCACCAGACATTTCGCTACCAATAACCACACCGCCATGCCCTTGTTGGGTATAACAATTTTTTATTATGATGCGCTCACTTGGTTTGCCTACCCGCCATCCATCTTCATTAAGCCCTGATTTTATCACAATGCAGTCATCACCGGTGGAAAAGAAGCAATTATCAATCAATATCTTTTTTGATGAATCAGGGATAAGGCCATCGTTGTTGACCCCGTGCGTAATCACCCTTATATCCTGCGCAATAACATTTTCGCAATAGACAAAATGCAATGTCCACATTGGACCTGACATGATTTCAATCCCATCCACCCAAACATTTTTCGTATCAATAAATTGTATCAATGAGGGACGTAAATAAGACCCGGAATCGAATGCCAGGCAATTCCTCTGGTTAGGCGGCACATCATTTAATACCTGAGTGTAGAGTTCTTCAATTGTGATGTGCTGTATTTTTTTGTATTTCCACCACTTTTCACCATTTCCATTAATTTTACCTTCTCCGGTAAGGGCTATATCATGCGCATCCTTTGCGTATATCAAGGGATGATAATTCATGCACTCTATTCCCTCCCAACGCGTATAAGTTGGTGTGTTGTATAATTCTATACTATCAGAGAAAGAAAGAACCGCGCCTTTCTCCAGATGAAGATTTACTCTTGATTTTATTGTAAGATACGACGTTTCCCATGTCCCCGAAGGCACAACCACTATCCCACCACCATCTGAACTACACTTATCAATAGCTTTTTGTATGGCTTGCTGATTATTATATCCAATATCCGTTTTAGCCCCAAATGATGTAATCGGATATTCCGTATTCCCTATAGATGGGTATGTAAAAGTTTCTTCCCCCCATGGAGTTTTTTCAACGATTAATTGTTTTTCAGGACCATTTATACATGCATTCACTAATATGGGTAATAACAATAAGATTATTTTTGCTAAAAACTTAAATGTTTTATCCATCAATATTATTTTATAAACTTAATATTATACTAAGACAATTCCATCGACAACCAATGGTGAATTACATTCTGAATAAATAACCTTTTTATATCTACTCTTTGTTATTTTTTAGTTGTTTTAGAATCTCGATGGCTGAATCAATCATTTTTTCTCCTGAACCGGGAATCAGCCTGGAATTTATCGCTTCATAATCACCTTCTTTAAACCCTTGTATAGTAGGAAGATAGGCGATATCCGCATTTGCCAGTTCAATCAGCATGGTATTGGCAAATGGAGATCTTTTTTTTATGTCTATGCCAAATTCAGTAAATAATTCGCTCGGCATTGTCACTATTGCTGTTTTCTGGTCAAGTTTAAATACGTGAATTTCTACGGGGATAAGCCATGGTTCTCCAGAAACAGCAGGCGCCACTGCCTCATACATACGAACTTTTTCGAGAGGGGGCTGAACTCCCCAGATTGAAATTTTGAGCCTTCGCCTGTGGTTCAAAAATGACCGTTCGTTATAAAGCTGTTCCCCTACTTCTCTCGACCATTCCAGCTCTTCTTCTGTATAATCCTGAATGGGAAGATAGAGTATTTTTGACACTATTTCAAGGGAAGGATCTCCATTTACTTCCTTAGGAAGGGCAGTATTAACTGCATCAGCAAGGGTGTAACCAAATTCTTTCACCTTAATATCTGCATCATTTTCAACAGGTCCATTTACATTTACTGTATTCACATTTCCACACGGGCCCAGTCCAAATATCGAAATATGTTGATCGCCAAACAACTCATTAAACCTTTGCTGCATAAAATAAGGATAATCTGAACTGAATTCTGTACCGTCACGCACATAGTGACTTGAAAATACAGTAAGAGATGAAGAAAAATTATTTTGCCCGGGTGAACGAAAAAGAACAAAGCTCACATCCGGATCTACGGGGCCGGCCGGTCGGACAATTTCTGGATTATTCATACCAGGATTGAAACGGACGCGACCGTCAGTCATAAGATACCGGCGGTTAAATGAGATCCCGGGGGCCTGGCCTTTCCCGGAAATTATTTCTACTTCGGTGATGTTATTGCTTGCTGAAATAATGGCTTTTGTAATCCCATTGATCAGATTGGCAAAATAACTATTTTTATCTTCCTCTGTAAGTTTACCTGCCGATTCACGAAGCGCATATTCTTTAAAGTTTTCTGTTATACCCGGACTGGTATGAGTATGTGTTGCTGATATACTCATGTTCTGAAATGGTATTCCAGTTTCTTTGGATGCTCTTTCTCTGACAATCCTGCTGAGGTCCCGGGGTATTCCTAATAAATTACAAACCACCAGCGCACCCTGGGTTTCTCCCTGTTTAAATACAATCGCTTTGGCGTAAAGCGAATCTTTGATGCCGGTACTTGGTTTGGATGGATATCCATACAGCGGAAAGCCCACCGGGGGAGTAATATCAACCTTAGCTACTCCAACCTCCAACGTAACAGTCTTTTTTTTATCAAAACTATTTGTATTGTTACAGGACGATAATAATGATACTATAATTAGAAGAATTAAACTGACTCTCATTAATAAAGTTTTTAAAACGGCTATTTAAATTTTCAAGAAAATTTTTTGCTTGTAAAGATAATACAGAAAGAGCCATTTAATAGTTGCAGATGTAACTGCAAAAATCAGGGCCTGAGCATTACCAAAGTCAAATCCTCCTACAAAAACATTGGCCACAGCGGTAAAGTTAAATAGTGAATTAGCAACATAAATGGTAATGGAATTCATACCAACAACTATGAAAAAGAATGACCATTTTTTATAACCTTTCACATCAATTATCCAGTAGAAGAGTGCTAAAAACACTCCACTGATACCCGAAGCAAGTAATGTAAATGAAGGAGATCCTAACTTTTTATTGATTGGAAAATCGAGATGCACCAATAATCCCGCTACTATAAATCCTGCTCCTGCAATAAAAAGCCAAAGCGCCTTTTTGGAAGATTTGCTACCCTTAATCAACCAATGGCCTGCAAGCACCCCAAAAAGAGCATTAGAAACACTGGGAAGCAGAGATGGATTAAACACATTTGCAAATGAAGGTGAAATATAATGAGACACCTTCATCATTACAAAAGCATTAAAGTTTCCCTCCTGGCTGAAGTCTCCTGCACCATACCCCTGTACCGGTATAAACCGGTGGACTATCCAATATCCTATCAGTATACCAAATGCCCAATATGCCTGTTGCCTGACATTTGTATTCATCATTATGATTCCGGCAAATAGATAGCTGAATCCGATCCGG
>CAJDXG010000065.1_pt1 | contig 10666 bp, 7 predicted proteins | sample 7391801 | NCBI WGS metagenome assembly CAJDXG01 (sample SAMEA7055713, study PRJEB34461) | soil metagenome | biome: terrestrial ecosystem; feature: Peninsula; material: soil | place: Antarctica | collected 2016 | reverse complement strand
AGTTATTGAGGAAATGGAGGTGAATTTTGATGAGCTATCTGATGACCGTAAGCTTCTTATTGGCTCCTATCTTACTATGGAATACGCTCTTGAATCTACAGCGTTTTTTAATCCTTCGATCATTCCCGATATTGATCAAACTTATTTGGAAGAAGGCGAATTGAGGGTTATTATTTCGTTTAGGGCTACCGGAGAAGGTCACATTTCATCTATTGTTTTCAGGAGAGCCATTCTTGATAAAAACAACGATTTATATATGATGAGCATTGGCAAATCAATGGATTTGGCTGAAGTGTCGCATAAAAAACTGTATCACAAAGGCAGGTTCGTGAAAAAGATGAAGGAGATGAAAATCCCTGAACAATACTCAAAAGTGATTGTAGAAAATCTGCCCGATCATTTTGAGTATTCTGCTTTAAAAAATTCAGTAAATAATATATTGAAAGCTAATGAAATAAGCGAAGATAAGAGACTAGCACTAGAAGAAATTACCTGGTTAGTAGATTCTTATTACGACATTATGTTTGAGCCTGATTCGGATATCAGCGAACGTGTGATTTACCCTATTTCAGATTCTGAAAGTGGTGGAATAGAAGATGCCCGCTTTGTACGCTTTACTGATGATGATGGAAGCATGAAATTTTATGCCACTTACACGGCATATAATGGCCATGCTATTTTACCAAAGTTTCTTTCTACCGAAGATTTTTATACTTTTCGAATTATGCCATTTCATGGAAAAGGTGCGATGGGTAAAAACTTAGCTCTTTTCCCTAAAAAGATAAATGGCAAATATGCAATGCTTTCACGGCTTGACGGGATCAATAATTACATCATGTTTTCTGATAGAAATACGCTTTGGAATGAACCTATTCTTCTTCAAAAACCAAAGTACCCGTGGGAATTTTCTAAAATTGGAAATTGCGGATCTCCTATCTGGACAGAAAAAGGATGGCTGATAATCACCCATGGGGTCGGTCCAATGCGCCGCTATTGCATAGGTGCCTCTCTGTTTGATCTGGAAGATCCTACTATAGAATTAGGAAGGCTCAAAGAACCTTTGCTAATGCCCTTAGAAAATGAACGCGAAGGATATGTACCGAATGTAGTTTATTCGTGTGGCTCTATTATTCATAATAACCAGCTCATTTTGCCTTATGCAGTTTCAGATTATTCTACGACCTATGCAGTAGTAGATATGCCGGACTTGTTTGAAGCTTTGTTGGAATAAGCTAAATTTTAGAAACTTGAGGTGAGCAACTTATTTCGTTGAGCTATTCCACTTTCCCTTTTTGAGGTTGGTTGCATTGGTCATTTCACGAAAATGGGAGTAATCTCTGCTGTAAGGGCATATTGCTTCTTATACTAATCTACTACAGTAGCATTTTGAGATTGCTTTCGTTTTTAAGGTTTGATTGGTTTATTGATCGGGCTTTAACTTAATGTATAGATAAGTGTTCGAGTTCGAATATGGATAAACATTAATTAATAGAAGCTGTTAAATAGTCCATACCTGTCAAATTAATCGGCAAGAAGTATTCTGAGAACACTGTCTAAAAATGTACACAGTGGTTAACTCGAAGCTCTCTTTTGCCGAATTTTATTTTTAAATAATTAGAAACTCTATGGACGTAAGTATTTGGAAGAAACTGGAAGTAGCACTGATAAAATTCATAGTCGAATTCGGCCCTAATGTGATTTATGCTATAGTAGCTTTAGTGATCGGTATCTTTGTTATTAGATTCATAAAGCGGATGCTTCGTCGTATTCTGGCAAAAGCCGGAATAGAACCTTCTTTGAAAACTTTTGTGCAAAGTTTGAGTGCTTTTGTATTATACGCACTGCTGATTTTTGTCGTTGGAGTCCTTCTCGGAATCCAGGCTTCTTCGTTTTTAGCAATGTTTGGCGCTGCTGCTTTGGCTATTGGTTTTGCCTTGCAAGGCAGCTTGGCGAATTTTGCAGGCGGTGTGCTCATCTTGGCTTTCAAACCGTTTAAGGTGAATGATTTGGTTTTGATCAATGACAATTTTGGAGTGGTGCATCAAATAGACATTTTATATACCCGAATCCTGACCTATGATGGTAGGATTATTACTATGCCAAATGGCAAGGTTGCCAATAATGATATGGATAACCGTTCAGTGGAACCTTACCGCCGTGTTGAAATAACGCTTAACTTTTCGTTTGAAGAAGATTTTGATGAATTACGCGAGGTCATTACAAATGCGTTAAAAGCACACCCTGATTTGGTAAAAGAAAAGCCCATACAAGTGTGGTTGAGCGAAATGGGCGATTATTCGATGAAAGTATCGGCCAGATGTTGGTGCGAATCAGATGATTTTTGGCCGGTATATTGGGCTCAAATGGAGGCTGTGAAAAAAGCACTTGATAAAAATGATATTCACCTGGCTATTCCTAAACGCGCGATTTATCAGGGTGAGGGTATTAAAAGCGCACAACTGTGATATAATGTATATTGAATAAATCAAAAAGTATTTAACCAGGTAATCTATGCTAATTTCTGATTTTTCTAGTAGATAAACAATTGTAGAGAGCATTCCATTTTTGAAGCACATCCTTAGAATAAACCATCATAATAACGGCTGAGGCATGAAGTTTAATATGGTCAGTGCACTATACCACTGTGCTTTTTTTACGGCTGGTTACATTACTCTTTTCACGAAAGTGATATGACTCTTCATAAGCTTGTAGAACAGTAAGATGAGAAATGAGATATGCCAATGAACTTTCGGCTCCCTGATTTCTATTTACTCCATAGTCTTCAAATCCATCGCAACAGCCTTTTGTCTCATAATCGTAAAGATTCATGCGCAAATCGTTTTCGCCAAGAAACCACATAAAAGAGGTAAAGAGCTTATCTAAGTATTCCCTTTCTTCGGTTAAACAAAATGCCTGGTGATACATAAGTACCATAGCCATAGCATCGATGGGTTGCTGTGCATAAATAGAGCGCTCTTTGTCTTTTACAAACCATTGTCTGTTGCCAATTACCGACAGGTAGCCGTCTTTGAGTGTATGTGAAGTCAGGAAGTTCATAGATTCGAAAGCTACTTCTTTTACCCGGTCATTTTCTAATATCTGGCAGGCATGAAGCAATGCCAATGGCAAAATACCATTGTCATAAGCAAGGAGCGATTCAAACCAATTCCAGTTATGAGATTTGTTTTGTTCGAAATGTTTAATGAGCACGTCGGCCATTGCGCGGAGACGCATCTTCATTTCTAAATCAGATGGATTTGTTTTGAGATAATAGCTCATTCCAATCATGGTATTGGCGATACCTCTTATTGATTTTAATTTTTCAAAATTCGGAGCAGCATCAAAGAATACCAGTCTGGCGGTTTGATAATAAGCGTCATTTGGGGCATGACCCATCAGGTAGCCAAGAACCCAAATGGTTCTTCCAAAGGAATCTTCGGAACCTACTTCATCCAGAAAATTTCGGTTAAAGCTCAGGAAGTTTCTAAAGGTTCCGTCTTGATTTTGCATGTAGTGGATATAGCTCAAATAAATGGGCATCAAATCTAATGCAACTTGCTTTTTTTTCTGTTTGTAGGCCATGCAAACCATTAGCAGCGCACGAGAATTATCATCAAGGCAATAACCTTCTTTTAAATTGGGAATTCCAAATTTAGCATGCTGAATGATCCCCGTATCATCTGTAAGCCTTTTAATATGGGTTAATGAAAAGGTGGGCAGAAGCATGAGATCAATATTGGTCTCTTTCTTAGATACGGGTTTTTGGGTATTGTGCATCAGGTGGTGTGCGAGACTCAAATAGCGCTCTCCAATTTTAGGCCAGGTTATATCTGAGCCGTAGGTCACAGCTTTTTTCTGAATGGCTTGCATGAGTTCTGGCTTTGATAATAAATCATTCAAGATTTTTGCCAATCCTGCATCGTCTTTAAAATCAAAAAGAACTCCTTTTTCATCTGTAAGCAACTCTGCTGCATGCCAGTAAGGAGTTGAAACTACTGCGCAGCCAGAGCCCATGGCATAAGTTAGGGTACCGCTTGTAATTTGGGCTTCATTCACATAAGGCGTTATGTAAATATCGCATGCAGCTAAATATTTAAAAAGTGTATTTTCTTCAGCAAATTCATTAAGTAATGACACATGATCTCCCAGTCCGAGGTTTTTAATGAGTACTTGTAGCGAATTTCTGTACTCTTCGCCTACGCTTCTCAATACATTTGGATGCGTTTTTCCCAATACTATATAATAAACTTCTGGGTGCTTCTCAATAATTTTGGGCAAGGCTTTAAGAACAGTTTCAATACCCTTATTTCGGCCTACAAAGCCAAAGGTTAAAAGAAGTTTTTTATCGCTGAGTTTTAATTCGGCTCTTGATTTCTCCCGGTCGCAATGAATATCAGGGACCCCGTGTTCAATCCGTACTATTTTTTCGGCGGGCACATCGTAAATATCTTCCAAAAACTCTATAGCCTTATTGGTCATTACCACAAGTTTGTCAGACATTTTGCAGATCTGTTCAAGAATGGCCTTTTCGGTATAAGATGGTGACTGGAGGATGGTATGTAATGTAGAAATGAGTGGAATTTTTAACCGATGCAAAAGAGGTAGAATATACACACCGCTTTGTCCACCATAAATACCAAATTCATGTTCGAGAATGCAAACGTCTGCTCCACATCTATTTATATAATCTGCAGCTTCCAGATAATCAGTTTGCTGTTCTTGATTTATGGTAAGCTTAACCTCGGGTGGAAAAGCATATTTCTCATTATTATCAATCATGGCTATAATGATAATTTCATTTTCCTGATCGCCATTTGCCTTCAGCGCTTTCGCCAGATTTTCGGTAAAGGTTCCTATTCCGCATTCTCGAGGGGGGTAAGTGGCTACTAAAGCAATTTTCATAATCGGTGGTCTAAAGGTCTATTTGAAAATTAAGCTAATCAATTGTATTCATGTCAAGCTTACTTCGTGTATATAACACCTAATAAGCAATTTAGTTAATAAGGAAGGTATGCTTAAAATGAAACAACTTTTGCTTGAAAATTATTAATAAACTGATTAGTAGGGTTTTATAAGATTATTAAACATCCTTCTTTTTTAAATGGAGCCATGTTTAGGAGTGATTTGTACATTTATCCATTTTTTATTTCTTCAAAGAATGGCGTTCGTCTTTCTAAAACACAGGCCGATGCGTAGAGATAATTAGCAGCACTCCATGTCTGCCAGTCCTGTCCCATTGGTTTTCCGGTTTGGGCTTTATACCATTCGTTAAAGCCAAATTCGAGTTTTTGATTTCTTCCGGTCTTTATAAGATTTGTCAATGCGAGGAGGTTCTTTTCTGCTAATTCAAATTCCGTAGCTGCAACAAGGGCAGCAATATAAAAACCGCTTATAAACGGCCAGATGCCACCATTGTGATAATCTCCGGGGTTGTTAAACTCATAATATCGCGGTATCCAGTCGGGATCATCTGGCAGGATAAAAGGAAAAAAATTAGGTGTTAAACCCAGCACTAAGTTCTTAGTCATGTGCATTACCTCGCACTCATTTTCTATCCATTTTATTATTTCCTTAGCCCTTTCGGGTGATGCTAAGCCTGATAAGATAGCGATACTGTTTCCCAATAAATCAAACCGCTCGCTGCTGTATACTTTGTATGACCACAATGCATAATAGGGCTTGTCTTTAATGGCGAGCCCTTCGTGCTTGCAGCTACGTGTTGTGTCTGACGTATAGGTTAATTGACCAATTGCATCGCCCAGATTTTTAGCTTGTTTTTCTTTCCCCAATAGTTTAAGACCGCTATAAGTTAGGGTGTTTACGAAAAGTCCGTAACCAGGTACCCATTGCTCATCTCGCCAGTCGCTTGTAGGTTGTTGGGCTATTAAATAATGGTTGGTAGGGCATTGGTACTCCATCCACTTGAGGGCTTTGTCAACAGCGCTTTCCAGAAAATTAGGATCATCCAAAATTATTCTGAAAATTCCGGCTGCTACCAAGAAAAGCGGAGTTGTATCGCTTGATCCCAGGTTTGTGCTGTCATTAACCATTGATGGGATTTGTCCGTTTTCTGTTTGGCTTTTTGAAAGAGTCAATATTACGTTTGATACACTCTGCATCAGTTCCGCATTTCCGGTTGTGGCAATTCCCAATATGGATATTAAAAGGTCTCTGGTATACGGTTCGGGGTATCCCCAACCTGCAGTTCTGGGTAAGCCTTTAACGGCACCGTGAGAATTGTGCAAGAGCACTTCAATAGCTGCTCTCCTTGCAGATTCGATTAATTGTTTATCATCTGAATTCATTTTGAGATTTTTATTTAATTCCCAACCTATCCTGCATAATATGAAGGAATTTTCTGGTAACAACTCTGTAATCAAAATATTTAACTGCTCTTTCTCTTCCTGCAGCACCCATTTTTATTCTAAGATTTTTATCATCCATGAGCATGAGCATGTACTTGGCAATATCCTGAACATTGGCGCGATAATCAACAGTTCTTGGAATGTCGAATGCCACTTTTCGATTGTTTTCAAATCCGGATTCTTCACCTAATATTACCTCGTTTACTACAATTCTTTGAGCCACCTCTGCCAGGAAAGCTGTTTCACCATGTACAAGTGTATCTAGCATGCCCATGGCCTTCATACCAATTACGGGTTTGCCACAAGCTCCCGCTTCCACTTGTGGCATTCCAAAACCTTCAAGTCGCGAAGGAGCTGCATAAATGTCGCAGGCACCTATTAAGTAAGGCATAAAATTTCTGGAAATAGTATTGGTGGCGTAGGTAATATTCTTTTCGAGCCCTAGCGAACGCGCCATTTCCAGGTCGAGCAGGTTTTGAACTTTGGTGCGTGGCTGCGGCCATACTTTACAAACGTATTTCCAGTCGGGAGCTTTGGTATCTATAATTGACAGCGCCTGCATTACTTCTTGCGCTCCTTTTGAGGCAGCATCACCTCCCACCGTCAATATCATTACCTGATCTGGCGATACGCCCAATGCTTCGCGTACGGCTCTGATTTTGGGATTGTTCTTGTCAAATGGAATGAAGGCATCTGTATCGCAGCCTACCGGAAGAACTTCAATAGTATCTGGTCGGATTCCATCACGCACATACATTTCTTTTACCCAATTTGATGTGACCAGAATAAGAGGCAGTTCGTTTAATACCTCCTGGTAGTTGGCAATATATCCATCGGCAACCAGCCAGGGCACTGCCAGGACGCCATATCGCTGGGGATGCATAACCAGATGCGGTGTGTGACCCCAATACCCAATCCCGACAACAACATCGGGTTCAAACCAGCGGTAGTACCACTCTTTTTCTTGTGCCGATTCAAAGTGAACGGCGTGGGCATCAACGCCCAATTCGAGCAACCCTCTGTAAAGCATATCCCTGGGTGGCAAGGCCGCCGGGTGAAGGAGGGTAGTCGTAAAGTACGAGAACTTTCATGTTTTTATCTAAATTTTGGTTAATCCCGTATTCAGCCATTTCTCAGCGTCATCCGCATTGAAAAACTGCCAGAAAGCTTCTTTTTTTGGAGTGGTTTTAGCTTCAAATCCCGATTTATTAAATCCGTAGATTTCTGTAATTATATGGTATTTCTCTTGCCATATATTTTGCGGAAGCTCACTGCAGAAATCTGCTTCTTTGATGGGGCGGGGATAATAATCTTTGTTTCCATCTTCATAGGCGAAAAGCCAGAGTGCAGTAGTAGTTATTTTCTTTTGTTGCCACAACGAAATCACAGCCTTTCCCACTTCTTCGTGTCGTAAATGTTTGGTGTATTCCCCGAAAGGGCTATGCGTAATAATAAGGTCATACTCTTTTTTCGGGAGCAGGTTTAAAATAGCCTCTTCCATCACTTTCGTGGATAAGGGCAGTTGCTCAGGGCCATCGTCAAGATCGCCCATAGCACCATGTGCATCATAGGCGAAAAGTACTTTTTTGAATTTTGGGGCTCTGTCAGGATCGTTTTTTCGGCACAAACTCGCTACAAACCAATTGTCATTGGGATGCATCAATAGCTCGCCCCCGCACCACAGGGTTTCATCGTCGGGATGGGCAACAATAACCGCTTTTTCTTTTTTTATTTTCATAGCTTTCCTTGCCTCTTTGCGATTATTCATAGCCACTTTTAATAATGGTTGAAATCATCTTAATGCGCTCATTGGCTATAATCGTGTTTTTTGAATTTGCGGGAATAATAATGCATTGACCCGAAGAAAGATGCAATGATTTCTCATCAATTAAAACCTCCGCTTTTCCTTCAAGTATTTGGATAAAATGATCAAACCGTGAGAGTTTCTCGGTAATCTTTTCTCCCTTATCAACCACCACAGCTGCAATGCACCCAGTGGTTCTCTTTAGAATGTTTTTTATAGCAACTCCGTCAGGCGAATAGTCGCTCATTTCCGTGATGGTATAAACTTTTGATTTCTCAAATTCCGCATTTTTCATCTCACAGATTTTAGTTTGATTTGAGTTGAAACAGGTTGTTTCACTTATGTGAAAACAGTGTTTAAAATTCGCTATTTCTTCCTATTTCGAATTATATCTGAGGGGAGAAGAGTTATAAAATTCACACATATCTCGACCCCGCTCGATAACAGATCATTAAAAATTAACCATTAAGAAATGTGATTAAGGAGTTTAGGGCATTAAGCGAGTAGTTGAAAATATAACAACTTAATTTTCTTAACTCCTTAATGATTCAGAATGCCTGAATGGTTCAAAACACCCGGGACATGGATGATTAGATATCCTCTAAGTTCTTAAGTTTCTTTTTCTTGAGATGCTTGAAGTAGGACGGGGTGAGACCGGTGTTTTTCTTGAACTGATTTGATAAATGGGCTACACTACTGTAATGTAATTTGTATGATATTTCGGTAAGGTTTAGTTCGTCGTACATCAAAAGTTCCTTCACTCTTTCGATCTTGTGATCGATGATATATTGCTGGATGGTAACACCCTTTACTTCCGAAAATGAATTTGCCAAATAGGTATAATCAGAGATCATCTGAATAATGAACCATTTCGATAATTACTGCTTTGATCTTTTCAATTAAAATATTCTTTTTATCATCAAGCAGTTCAAGACCGTATCTTTTAAGATTTTGCTGAAGCTCCTGTTTTTGATTGGCTTTTATTTCTTCTTTTATTTCAATTGTGCCCAGATCAACTTTTACGCAATGGAGTCCAATTTTTTGAAGTTCCTCTTCTACAACCATCTTACAACGTAAGCTCACCATATATTTAACGTATAAGAACATGATGGATTAGCTATACAGAGTTTTAAGATTAATTAAAAGAATACAATCGTTTTATATAAAACAGATTGGAAATAAGATTGTTGCGAATTTTGATTTTTTAGGAATACGGTTTATCTAATTATATAATTAAGAGAATACCTTTCGGGATTTTAACCTGTGAAATATGTAATCATTTTTGGCATTTATGTATAAGGATTCCACCATTTCTATTGAACTTTACAAAACCGTTTTATTCGGATGTACAGTTATCTCCAGTTACAAAAAGGAGGTTAATTGGTTGGAAAGTTGCCTTCTTTGTAAATCAATTACTAGGTTCGGCTCACTTTTTAATTCAATTATCTCCCAAAAGAACAAGAGGTGGAGAATTGATTTGACTGAAGGCTTTGTTATTCGTATTTATACGGTTTTAATACTAGAATGACTCAAATAAAAACAAAATGAACAAGCAAATCTATCCTTTAAAATTTGAACCCATCTATCAATATCGACTCTGGGGTGGCAGAAGGCTGGAACACTGGATTTCGAAACCCTTGCCTAAGGATGAACCTGTTGGTGAAGCCTGGATATTGAGCGACAGGAAAGACCATGCCAGCAAGGTAATAGATGGACCTCTCAAAGGTTCTACGATAACCGAGTTGATGGAAAAGTATCCCAAAGAAATAATGGGCTGGCATGACACTCATTATGACCGGTTTCCACTTTTGTTGAAATTTCTGGATTGCAATGAGGTATTGTCGGTACAAGTGCACCCTTCAGACGATCAAACAGATTATATTCCGGAAGGTGATACCGGAAAAACGGAAGCCTGGGTGGTGTTAGAGACAAGTGAAAAAAGCCGGATATATGCCGGTTTAAAAAAAGGAACTACCAAGCAAAGCTTGATTGAATCTATTGAGAATAAGACTTTATCAGAGAAGCTGCACAGCTTTGTGCCCGAAGTTGGTGATGCAGTTTTTATCCATTCAGGAACGGTGCATACCCTTGGCGGAACAGTCGTTTTTGAAGTACAGGAAAATAGTGATGTAACTTTTCGACTTTACGATTGGGATCGAACTGATAAGAAAACAGGAAAGCCCAGAGAACTTCAGGTGGACAAGGCACTGGCTTGTATTGATTTTAATCAGGTAGATGTCACCCCAGTTCCACCAGAGCAAAGTCTGGAACTTATAAATGCAGAGATCCTTTTCGATAATGAGCACTTTAAGCTATGGCGAATGTTGAGTCAAACACCAGTTATAGTTGGCTTTGACAATGAGCCGGTTATTTTGGTGTGCATTGATGGAAAAGGAACCATGGATTACCAGAACCAGTCCTATTCGATAGCTAAAGGTGAAGTGATGCTATTGCCTGCTGCTCTGGGTCAACTCCACCTTAAGCCCAATCAAGAAAT
>CAJDXG010000021.1_pt1 | contig 10746 bp, 7 predicted proteins | sample 7391801 | NCBI WGS metagenome assembly CAJDXG01 (sample SAMEA7055713, study PRJEB34461) | soil metagenome | biome: terrestrial ecosystem; feature: Peninsula; material: soil | place: Antarctica | collected 2016 | reverse complement strand
CAGGCTTCTTTTCATTTTTTGTAAAATTTGAATGTTTATCGTTGGTGTCCGGTAAAAATATTTAAACCGTGCAGCACGTGTTAAAATACCACTCGGTTGGTTACCTTTGAAGTTACCAAGCAACTACTATAACTATAGGTAAAAGTACAAATTTTAGCGGACACCCAGTTGTTGAACAGATACTAGGTTTAATAGATTCTGTTGATATGAAGGGATGGATAAAAAAGCATAACAGTTTTAATTAAAAAATAATTTTGGACACATGAAAAAACTACTACTTTATTTTCTTTTTATCTTCCTGCTCTATACATATACAGATGCTCAAAAACGAAAAGCTGTTTACATAATCATCGATGGTGTACCTGCCGATCAAATAGAACGCTTGAGAACTCCTGCGATTTTTGATATCGCATCCAAAGGGGCTTATGCACGAGCATATACGGGAGGTGAAATTGGGGGATACACTGAAACAACTACTATTTCTGCCCCTGGTTATAATAATCTTTTAACTTCTACCTGGGCTAATAAGCATAATGTTAGAGGTAATTCAAATCTGGAACCTAATTATAATTATTGGTCTATATTCCAGATTGCCAAAGAACAGGATAAGGATTATAAAACAGCTATATATTCCAGTTGGACAGATAATCGCACTGTTTTGTTGGGTGAAGATAAGAAAGAAACCAATTATCTGAAAATTGACTATATCAGAGATGGCTATGATTTGGACACAGTTAGTTTTCCTCCCAAACCTAATGATATGCATATTTTTGAGATCGATGAATTTGTATCTACTGAAGCCGCAAAAAGTATAAAGAATGACGCTCCTGATTTAAGCTGGGTATATTTATGGTACACAGATGATGCCGGGCATATTTATGGAAACAGTATTGAGTTTGATGAATTTGTTAAAAAAGCAGATATTCAGGTTGCTCGTATTTGGGAAGCAGTCCAATACAGGGAGGCAAATTTTGATGAGGAATGGATGATAATTGTTACTACGGATCATGGACGTGGTGACAGCGGATATGGCCATGGTGGGCAATCATTAAGAGAGAGGATAACCTGGATTTCAACAAATGTTCAAGTGAATGAATACTTTGGCTCTGAACACCTATCTATTATCGATATAGCTCCTTCCATTTGCCGGCATATCGGTTTTTCTGTACTAAAATCGGTATTGTGGGAACAAGATGGAATTCCTTTTATTGGGCCGGTAGATATTTGTGACCTGAAATCATCCCAATCAGATAAGAATTCTGTTTCGTTGAGTTGGAAATCATTTTCTGACGATGTTCCTGTTACAATTTATGCCGCATTTTACAATAAATTTATGGAGGGCGAAAAAGAAGAGTGGATAAAACTCGGAACTGTAGGTTCAAGTTTGGAAGTTTATAGCGTTGATCTTGATTCTTTACCTCAATCAGCGTTTTTCAAATTTGTTTTAGAAACTCCCAATAATCATCTAAATAGGTGGCAAGTCATAAAATCATACTAAAAATGTCACAGGTTGTTGAGGATATCAATAGCGGTATACTTATTCAAGGATATTGTCAGAGTTCAAAGTTCAGATTCAATACTATTGCCTTTCAAATCCAATCCATCCTTTTCGATTCGTGCCGAGATCATTATTATTACATTTGTTTTTAAAAGCATCTTTTTCGCTCTTTTAAAAATTATGGCTATTTTTAGTATTTCTTACTTAAAATTCGTTTCCTAATAATTCGCCAATGAAGCACTTATTTTCATTCTCTGTCCTGTCTATGTTTATATCCATTCTAACAGCCCAGGATAAGAAGCCCATGGGCCATGAAGTATATGAAGGATGGAAAGAAAACTCGGGTATTTTTATCAGCCCGGATGGTAATTATGCCGGTTATGAGATCAACCCCCAGGAAGGGGATGGAGTAGCTTGCATCTATTCAGTTAAACAGCAAACAACCGATACCTTAGCCAGAGTCTCAAATTTGAAGGTTTTCCCCGGAAGCCGGTTTATTGCCGGAGAGATCAAGCCACCTGTCGACTCTGTCCGCGCCGCAAAGAAAGTGAAAAAGAAAAAAGATGAAATGCCTAAAGATTCCCTCATCATTTTTGAGCCTGGAAAAGGAACATTTTCAAAATATGATAACATAAGGACCTGGAAAATCGCTGAGGAAAAATCTCCGTGGCTCGTACTACATCAGAATTATATTCCTGCTCCCGGGAAAGAAGCCGATACTAATGCACTGAAAATTGAAGATAATCACTCAGATTCAACTGCGTATGAGAAGAAATATGCAAAACTGGCCAAACAATATAAGCCCGCTAACCTTATTCTCATAAATCCTTATACTAAAAAAACATTTACCTATGAGAATGTTGTCTCTTTCGATATTTCAAAAAATGGAAACCGTATTGTTTTTGATCAGCTGAAACATGATACCATACCCCATTCCATTATCTATACCTTCGATCCCGGCAATGAAATACTGGATACCGTATTTAATCAGTATGGTATTGTACCACTTTTATGCCTTGACGATTCCGGTAGCCAAATTGCTTTTGCGCATGCAGTTGACACCAGCCTTATCTCAGGTTATTCTTTATTTTACTGGAAAGAGGGCTATTCTGAGTCCATTTCATTGATTGACAGCAGCTTTGAAGGTTTCTTTAAAAGTTGGGGAATCAATAAAAACAAAAATCTAAGCTTCTCAAACGATGGCAACCGGATTTTCATGGGTACATCCTCAGTTTTAAAACCAGAGAAAAATGACAGTTTGCTGGAAGAAGAAAAACCACATTTAGATATATGGACATGGCAGGATCCTTATATTCAGCCTATGCAGAAAGTTATGCTTCCGAAAGAGAAAATTAAAACCTACCTGGCAATCTATGATCTGGATAAAAACGCTTTTATGCAGCTTGCGGATACTATTATGGATGAAGTTGTTACGATGTATGAGGGAAATGGACCATACATGCTTGGCTTTGAAACCCAAAAATATGCCTCACTGGTTAGTTGGGAGGGAAGCTTGTCCGGCGATGTATACCTGATTAATGCTTCAAACGGAGAAAAAGAACTTATTATTGAAAAAACCGCTAGCCGCCCGGTGCTTTCCCCATTTGGAAAATATGTTGTCTTTTATGATAAGGAGGATAGCGCCTGGTACTCGTATAATACTACCACCCAAAAAACAATAAATTTAACATCAGGTATTGAGGTCGCTTTTTATGACGAGCTAAATGATGTTCCGCAATCTGCATCTGCATACGGAATGGCTGGTTTTACCCGGGACGATGAGTACCTTCTCGTTTATGATAAATATGATATATGGAAAATTGACCCTTCAGGCAATAAAAATCCCTTCAACTTAACCGGAGGTAAAGGAAGACAGACTGAAATTCGTTACAGATATCTCAATCTCGATCCTAAGGAATACTATATTGAGCCTAAAGAGTCCATTTACCTCAGCAGCTTTAATCTTGAAAACATGAAACAGGGCTTTGTCAGATTATCCTCTCTTGATAAACCTGTTATCGAACCCTTAGTATATTCTGAAAATTCATATTCCTCATTGATGAAAGCCAAGGATAAAAAGGTTTTCCTTTTTAGAAAAAGCGATTTTAGAAATTATCCTGATTTATATCTCTGCACGCAAAATTTTAAAAATTCGAAACAAATATCCAATACTAATCCTCAGTCGAAAGAATTTTTATGGGGAGATGTCCGTCTAGTGGATTGGATATCAGGTTCGGGTGAAAAGCTGAAAGGCTTGTTGTATACTCCGGAAAACCTTAATGTGCAAAAGAAATATCCGCTTCTGATCTATTTTTATGAAAGAAGTTCCGAAACCTTATACTCTCACAGGATACCTTCGGCCAGCCGTTCCATTATAAGTATTCCCTGGTGCACCAGTAATGGATATGTAGTTTTTGTACCTGACATCTCCTACAAGGTAGGATATCCCGGACAAAGCGCATTCGATGCAGTTGTTTCAGGAACAAACGTTATGGCTCGGAAATACAATTTTATCGATTCAACCAGAATGGGTTTGCAAGGGCAAAGCTGGGGAGGCTATCAGATAGCCTGGCTGATTACCAGAACAAATATGTTCAGGGCAGCAATGGCAGGAGCCCCAGTGACTAACATGACCAGTGCTTATGGAGGCATCAGATGGGCAACCGGAATGAGCAGGATGTATCAATACGAAAAGACCCAAAGTCGCATTGGAGCTACTTTATGGGAAAATCCCGGTCTTTACATGGAAAACTCTCCCCTATTCTATGCCCCGGATGTAGAGACCCCACTTTTAATCATGCACAACGACGCAGACGGTGCCGTTCCATGGTATCAGGGAATAGAGTATTATATGGCGCTGCGGCGCCTGAACAAGAAGGTTTGGATGCTGTCATACAACAATGAGGCACACAATCTTACTAAATGGCCAAACAGGGTGGACCTTAGCAAAAGAATGATGGGGTTCTTCGACTATTACCTCAAAGATGAGCAAATGCCCTTATGGATGAAAGAAGGTATACCTGCCATCGAAAAAGAATTTGGTGGTAAGTATTAAAATATTAAATTGTTCTGTTCAAAGACATTTCGGGTTAATGGTAACGCAATCTAAACCAGAAATTTTAAACTGAAATAAAAGCAATTGTTATTATCATGAGAAAATCAACCTTAAATTTTATAATAGATGCATTAATGTTTATCTGCATGGCAGCCATTGTCGGTATTGGATTCCTCATTAAATATACACTGATTTCAGGACAAGAACGCAGAATCGTTTATAATGACAATGTTGAACTTTATCTTTTTGGAATGGATCGGCATGAATGGGGAGCCATTCACCTAATTCTTGGATATGTTTTAATTGGACTATTGGTGCTCCATATCATTTTTCATTGGAAAATAGTTGTGACGATATATAACAGGTTAATTAAAAGGAAACTGGTAAAACAACTAACAACAATATTATTCGTATCAATCTCCGCACTCCTGATTATTGTTCCATTTTTCATAAAACCTGAAATAATAAAAATTGAACATGATAAAGGAAGACACGGATTAATTGACAATATTCACAACAATAAAGAGATCAATAAGAATATTCCTGATGATAAAAATGAGCCGTCTGATAGTGAGGCTGTTAGTAAGGGAAAGCAGCAATATTCTAACTTCCCGGTTGAAGTTAATGGTTCCATGACCCTTGATGAAGTATCAAAAAAATATAAAGTTCCGACAGAATATATAAAAACAAAAATGAAGATTCCAACATATATTTCCGACTATGATAGAATGGGTCAGCTAAAAAAAAAATTTGATCTTAAAATGAAAGATCTGGAAGTAATTATTAATGAATATAAAGAAAAAAATGAATAAGCATTTACCAGAAAATATTTCCCTCTTTTAACCCGTTCTAATAGGACTTTTAGATTTTGAGTACTTAATATATATTTTTACACAACATACATAATGCATCGAGTTACTTTTTTATTTTACCGGGCTGCCATTTTATGGTTAGGATTATTCACTATGAATGGCGTTTTCGCACAATCCCCAGCGCAACAAAAAATTTCAAAACCGGATACTCTTGTTTATGATTCAATTCATTTTACAGCAGAATCTGCTTCAGAATATATCAATCGTATTGTACATCAGGACAATTTATGGAAACCCGAAGGATATAAAATGAAACACTCACTTGAAAGGTTATTGGATCATTCTTTTGAACCATTTGACAGTGTGGAAAGCCGGATAACAAAATTCATCTATAAGCCTGTAGAGCTAAGTAGTCAGTATATTATTGAAAATGACACTCTTCCATTAAGATGGCTAAATGATTCAACCTTTTTTATAGACACGGTTTCCATGGATAAAAAGCCGTTTATAACAAAAAAAACTATCATAAAAACGACCAATGATTCATTAGAAGATGAGTTTAGCGACGACCTGACCGAAGTAGAAGCTTTTATTGATTCATTATTCGGGAATTATGATCCTGCAGAGGAAAAATATGATACCATAAGAGAAACCATAATTGACACCGCTTATATCAAATCAAAGGGTATTGAATTATATACTGTTTATAAGAATCGTGTCCATCCCCCTCTGTTATCTCCCGATACTCATAAATCGGTCAGATTTCTGCCGGATTCCGGGAAAATTGTTATTTCCGATACACTCAATGCAATTGTCGCAACAGGCGAGTCTCCATTTTATATTATTCCCGATAAAAGGATGCCTGACTCCCTCCTTCGGGCCGTAGAGACCTTAATTTCTTACACAATTGAACGTGATTCAACCCTGATTTATTTTAATGATATTCAGGGTCAGCGAACCCCATTTTGGATAACAAGCGGTAATGATGAACTCTACAGATATTGGGTCAGGAATTATAAAAACGATTCCATCACTATCTGGATGGGCAATCCTTCCAAAAATGATATAAGCTTGTTTCTTGAAGATGATGTCTCCCTTAATCGCATTCAGAAAGAAGGAGCAGATAATATTCCAATTACCCTGATGAAGCCTCAACTCTCTCTTGCGAAAATTAATACATTAAAGGAAATCCCTGTTTATTGGTCCTACGCATTGTCAAGTGCATTCGCAATGAACCAAACCTATCTTTCTTTCTGGTCAAAGGGAGGAGAAAATTCCTTTTCAAATATGATTGATATACAGGCCAGTGCGAAGTATACTGATACTGAATTTAAAAAAGAGTGGGTTAACAACGCACGGTTAAAGTATGGAAGTATTATAACGGAGCAAACCGGCTTGAGGACCAATACCGATATGCTCGAGTTTAATTCACAGTATAATAAAGCTTTAGCAAGGAAGATAGACTTAAGTACTATCTTTTACATGAAAAATCAGATTGCGAAAGGGTACAAATATCCAAATGATTCAGTTGTTGTGTCCAAATTTCTGAATCCCGGTACCTTCACAATTGGTATAGGTGTGGAATACAAAGGATTTAAAAATACCTCACTAAACTTTTCAGCTTTATCTTACAAAAACACCTTCGTGCTTGATACTGCAAATATTGATCAGACCAAACATGGTATTGATGCAAGTAAACGTGCAAGACAAGAGATGGGTGGTCAACTTATGATAAAAAACAATACAAAAATTACAGATAATCTGAAAGTGTCCAATGCAGTGCGACTTTTTTCCGGTTATCTTGAGAAACCACAAAATATTGATGTAGACTGGGAAATAAATATCGATATGCGTCTTAACTGGTATTTCAACATAACTCTTAACCTACACATGATTTATGATGATGATATACGTTTTCCGGTTATGGATAAAAATGACATCCCAATCAAATTACCTGATGGCAGCATTAAAAAATCCGCAAAATTACAGTTTAAGCAATTTTTGGGACTGACCTTTTCGTTCAAAATTTAATGGCTATTTTTTCCTGTCATCCGACTTTATATTTTATCAGTTACACCGACAATTTTATAAAGTTGGTAAAGCTTTGACGTAACCTCTTGATCATAAGGATCCTTATCTTTAGCTTTTTCAAACCATTTAATAGCACTTTTATATGCGGCTGCCGACTTTTCCTTTTCCGCAAGAAATGCAGAATTATTTATTATAGTTCTGGCATTATCAGCTAATCCGGCACCGATATTAAAGTAGCACATCCCAATGTACTTATAAAGCTTTGTTTCATCAGGAGCCAGTTCAAGCGCCACCTCATAAGCCTGAATTGCATCTTCGTACTGCTCCGTTTTTTGAAAGATCAAACCTTTGGTATAAGGGAAGGTATAATTCTCCGGTTTGTATACTGAAACACTGTCTAACAGTGCTATAACGCGTTCGGTTTGGTCTAATTGAAATAAGAGATCTGCCAAAACAAGTATCAGGGTTTCATTATCCTCGTAAAGCTTAATGCCTTTCATTAATTCATCCACTGCAGAAAGAGTATCAGATTTCTCTATATAGACAGAATATAACAAATGTGAAACATTTGATGAGTAACGGTCTTTATTCAGCTGATCAAGATATTTGATGGTCTTGTCCCAATCATTGCATTCAAATGAAGCAAGGGCAGTATTGTATATCAGATTACTATCTACCTCAGCTGAAAGAATGGAACTTTTGTATATTTCAATGGATTGCTCGAATGCTTTACATGCATCTTTATATTTTTTACTATTGAAACTTCTTTCACCTAATTTCTGGAAATCATTTGCCAACAAAACATACTGGGGAGCAAGCTGTGAATCAATCCGTCCCCTTTTATCCATCTTGTGTGCTTTTTCATAGGATTCAAATGCTACATATAGTTGATCGGGGTAGAGTTCATATTGCTTTTTATTATTACTCTTAATCCCTTTATCATAGGCTGTCTGGCATAACAATCCTTTGGTATACCATGTTCGGGGCCAGTGCCTAGTCTTATCATCATCTATCGCCTCTTCAATTGCTTTTTTAGCTTCATCAAACTTACCGGTTTCAATAAGCTGAGAAACTGCGATAACTTTGTTTTTTTGTGCCTGCAGGAAAACAGAACAACCAAAGATAATGAATACAGCTAAAAATATTTTTCTGATCATTTTTGTTTAATTTATAAAAACAACGAAGATTGTTTTTGCTTTGTTGCAAAACTAAGTCAATATTTTTGAGTAAGGGCAAATGTTTTTAAATTCTTCATTGTAATCCACCCCTTTTTATTTTACTCTTTGTTTATCAGTGCCTTCTTCATGGCTCGATCTGCAGCCGGAAAGAAAAATGCAATTAAGATGAACCTTTTCGATACGACCATTGCACTCAATCTGGCGTTTTTTGTTAATGCAGCGATTTTAATATTAGCCGCAGCTGCATTTTATGTGAATGGATATTTTCATGTTGCCGAAATACAGGATGCTTCACAATTATTGGAGAATTTGTTTGGAAAAGCTGCTCCTACATTTTTTGCAATTGCTCTTATTGCTTCCGGGCAAAGTTCAACTGTTACAGGCACACTTGCAGGTCAGATTGTTATGGAAGGCCATCAAAATAAAAATTCCTATAGTAATTGCAGGATAGTTAAATTAATTCCCCTCCAATGCATTGGCCCCGTTCACAATTTCCAAAATCTCATTAGTGATACTTGACTGACGGGCTTTATTGAATTCAAGCTTTAGTTCCTTAATCAATTCCGTAGCATTGTCGGTAGCATTGTGCATAGATGTCATCCGGGCACCATGTTCCGAAGCGTACGAATCCAACAAGGCTTTGTAGAATTGCAATCTAAGGTTTTTTGGTATTAATTCCTTGAGGATTTCTTCTTTGGAAGGCTCGAAGATATAATCGACATAGGATTTTAATATACTCATTTTTTCTTTTTGTTCTTCAATCTTAGGTTCTATAGGAAGAAACTGTTCCTCAGTAATGATCTGAACGGCTGCATTTTTGAACTGGTTGTATATGATTTCAACCTTGTCGAATCTTCCTTCTTCAAACAACTTCATAATCTTTCCCGCGATGGAAGCCGCGTTTTCATATCCAAAATCGTCAAAGATATCATTACGTGTTTCAAAAATGGGATATTTCCTACTTTTCAAAAAATCGCCACCCTTTTTACCAATGACAAAAAACTCAACATTATTTTTCGCGAGCTGCTGACCATATTTTTCATGCGCAACCTGCACTGCCCTTTTTATTATAGATGAATTGAAAGCACCTGCAAGCCCTTTATTCGAAGTAATAATCACTAATAGAATCTTGTTAGGATCTCTGGGGCTAACATATACATTTTCATCATCTTCAGAAAGAGAACCGCTGATAGATTCAAGAATCTCCTGCATCTTTTCTGCATAAGGTCGTAACTGTATAATAGTATCCTGAGCTCTCCTTAGTTTGGCCGCTGCCACCATTTTCATAGCACTGGTAATCTGCCGGATTGATCCAACAGAAGCTATGCGGGTGCGTACCTCCTTTAAACTGGCCATTTGTTATTTTTCTTTGTTAATTCTGTATTTCCCGGTAAGTTCTTTAACAACCGAATCGAGTGTATTAGAAATATCATCATCGAATTCGCCTTTAGCTATACGGTCAAGAATATTCCTGTGTTTCCGTTCAAGATATTCGAGGTATTCATTCTCAAATTCCTTTATTTTATCCAGAGGAACACTGGCAAGCATTCCTTTCGAACCCACATAAATAATTGCAACCTGTTTTTCAACAGCCATAGGCTGATGAAGTCCCTGTTTAAGTATTTCCACATTTTTCGTTCCTTTATCAAGAACCGCCAATGTTGATGCATCCAAATCTGAGCCGAATTTTGAGAATGCCTCCAGTTCACGAAATTGAGCCTGATCAATTTTTAGTGTACCAGCAATCTTTTTCATCGATTTAATCTGGGCATTTCCTCCCACTCTGGATACCGATATTCCAACGTTAATTGCCGGGCGGACACCCGCATTGAAAAGGTTTGTCTCCAGAAATATTTGTCCATCGGTGATGGAAATAACATTTGTAGGGATATATGCAGAAACGTCTCCCGCCTGGGTTTCAATGATTGGCAAAGCAGTGAGTGAACCCCCTCCTTTGACCAAATGTTTGATGGAATCGGGAAGATCGTTCATTTCAGCAGCTATCTCATCCGATTCGATAATTTTTGCAGCTCTCTCAAGTAGTCTTGAATGGAGATAGAAAACGTCTCCGGGATATGCCTCACGTCCTGGAGGTCTTCGCAGCAATAATGACACTTCGCGATAAGAAACGGCCTGCTTCGAAAGATCATCATAAATAATCAGTGCATGCCG
>CAJDXG010000037.1_pt1 | contig 10806 bp, 7 predicted proteins | sample 7391801 | NCBI WGS metagenome assembly CAJDXG01 (sample SAMEA7055713, study PRJEB34461) | soil metagenome | biome: terrestrial ecosystem; feature: Peninsula; material: soil | place: Antarctica | collected 2016 | reverse complement strand
GTCAAAACCATAGCCTAAAGATGTTCCCAGCTCAGATGAAATGGTAAATGTGTATTTTGTAAATCCCTCTAGATCCTCTGAATTTTTTATTCCTATCGATTGGTTATTGTCTGAAATTGAATAATTAAGCGGGATATCTCCGGAAATGCTGAAATTAACCTGATAATTGGATGGATCGAGAGGATTGGAGAAATGAATTTTTATAGAAATATTTTTTCGGTCTATATTTATCAATGGCCCGATAGGGGAAAAATCCCGGTCGTTAATGCTTATTGAAGAAATTATAATTTTCTTATTGACTGTTTTAAAGGAGTATTGCTGTTCAGAAAACAATTCATCTTGTTTTCCTTTTAATTCTTTACTGATCTTTAAAGTGTATTGATTAAAGTTCTTGAAATCTTCCAGGGGATTAATGAGAATCTCCCTTCCTATTAGAGACAGGGTGTATGAATATCCATGAATTCTACCCTGTTCATCTTCTATAATAACATGATTGTAGATATTGAACGTGTCAATTGCTCATCCTTTTTATTACAGGAAAAACCAAAAAAGATAATACCACAAAATAAAATAAGCTGTAAGTGTCTCAATGTAAGTGGATTTCAATTTGATGGAGTCCTGCTAATTTTAAGAACGGGAACATGCTGAAGCGGATATATACCCGCTTCAACATTCCCCGTACTCAAATAATTATTGATATTCTTAGATTTATTTCTCTGAGTTATACATCAACTCAATTTCCTTTTCAGTTATAGCTTTATGATAAATCCTTACATCGTCCAATTGTCCTTTGAAATGGTTGGCTGTCGCAGAAGCGTAACCTCCCCATGGTTCATCTTTCCACAATTCTCCTTCTCTCGATTGAATAAATCCAAAGGCAAGGGTTGGGTAAACTTCAGGCGCAACACCTCCGTATTTTAGACCAACGATTCCTCGTTTCGAGTCATCCTCAGGCCAAAGATTAAAATCCTGACTTTTCATAAGTTTCCCATTGATGTACATCATTCCCTTTTTAGAATTGCTTGCGTAAACGCAAACAATGTTAGCCCATTTGTCCTTAAGTAATCCTTCAACACCTCCTGAACCTGTCAGGTCCCTTACGAAATCCCAACCTTGGAATCCATCGTGATTTCTGTCTTCACCGCTACCATTAAACCAAAGATCTTCACCTGCTGTAGTTCCATCTGCTAATTCATATCTTGCGGCAAGTTTACATGATGTATAATCTGCTGGAATTTCAAACTGAAATCCAAAGAAAGCACCCATACCTAAAACAAAATGTCCGGCAGGATTACCATTGTCATCCACATGACCAGCTGAATTTGTTTTTACCCAGAAACTAAGGGTGAAATCATGAGTGTTCATAAGTGATTCGGCATTTGGGATCTCAATAATACTTGCATCCCCGTCGAATGTTGCGGCCATTCCTGCAGCTGCATTGCGACTACTAGCATAAGAAATGCCAACAACACCATCGCCCGATGGATTATAATCTCCGATCAGATCGGTAATGTTGTTTTGGAAATTCCAATATGCAATTGCACCAGTTGGAGCAAAAGTGCCAATTGTCGTGAAAGCCCGAGAAAAATCTTCAAGTGTTATATTTTCCTTAGACTTGATGTTTTTAAAACTCAACTCGTAAAGTGCTCCGTTGGCAAGAGTTTCTGTTGGAGTAATCGTAACATCTTTCCCGATTGATGTAACAGTTACAGGTGTGGAATAATCATCATAATCTCTCGTGAGGGTAATGTTTGCGGCAGAGACCGAACCAACATTAACATCGGTGTTGAAACTTGCAACGATTATGGGAGCAGCCGGCACAGTGGAAGGTGGCGTGGCTGCGTTAAGATCAATTTCACCAGCCTTTAGGGATGACAATTGGATTGCTGTGTGTTCTTCGTCCTTTTTGCAACTTTGTATTGAAATAGCCAACACAATGAATGCGAAAAGTAACTTAATTGCTAAATTCTTGTTTTTCATAACTTATTGATTTTAGTTTAACATTTGTAATTATTATATATTAAGGCCAATTTGGATTTTGTGTTATAACACCCTGCGTCAGGTCAATTTGATTCTGGGGTACAGGCAATAATTCATTCTTTCCTTCGGTAAATCCCAGAGGACCGAACACAGCCGGTGCCTTTCCGGTTCTTACAAGATCCCAGAACCGGTGCCCTTCCAGAGCGAGTTCATTCCGACGTTCTTTGATGATCATATCTCTTAAATTATCTTTAGCGGTTTCAGTAATATCGGGAAGTATTCCGGGGGTGCCTCCTCTTGCCCGCTCACGAACCATATTCACATAAAAGAGCGCACTATCGGATTGCCCAAGTTCGTTATAAGCCTCTGCAGCCATAAGAAGTACATCAGCATAGCGCAATACCCTGCGATTATGCGCAAACTGGGTAGTGGTATTGTTCCCGGGTGTCCATACTTTTTTATTATAACTCTCAATCGCGATAACATTTCCCTGATCGTCCTTTATCTCGTCAGGTGTAGAACCATCGCCTTTAATCTCTATCCCATCGAGGACATCACCTAATTCGATGATTGTAGCTTCTTTACGTGGATCTCCCGCCTCAAAGGATACCCTTAAATCAACCGATGGCTGGCCAAAACCCCATCCCCGATTTGGTGTGCCTCTAACTCCTTGAGTATTCGCATATTGGTTTCCGCCTGCAGCAAATTCTGCAGCGAGAGCTCCCACTTCAAAAATCGATTCGACCCCGTTTTCACCTGATACACTATTCGCATCAACGAAATTGGGTTCAAGGGAGTATTCTTTTGAACTGATAACCTGTACAGCATATCTTTTTGCATTGGTGAAGTCATTTTGAAACAGATAAACTTTTGCCAGCAGGGATTTAGCTGCTCCAACAGTTGCACGCCCCATGTCCGGACCCGATAGCTGACTTTTTTCATCAAGTAAGTCAATAGCTGAAATTATGTCCTCGTTTATCAATTGATATATTTCTTCTTTCGATGCCCGGGGTACACGGGTTTCCGGGGTCAAAGAAATAATCTTAGGAACGCCTCCCCAGGCCCTTACAAGGTCAAAGTAATATAAACCACGAAGGAAATGGGCTTCTCCAAGGTATCTGGATTTTAAATCCTCATCCATAATTATTCCCGGCAATGTTTCAATTACAACATTCGCTCTTTTTATTCCCTCATAAAGAGTGTTCCACCAACGGTCCAGTCCATCCTGGGTAGTTGTTATGGTGAAGTTATCGTAGGGACCTAACGTAGAGAGAGCATCATTCGGGCTACTGCCTTTCAGGGCATCGTCTGACATGATATCTAAAATTGGAAATCCACCTGAATTATAATGCCACTCACGAATACTTGAATAAACGGAATTTGTTGCCAATAGGGCATCATCGGCGGTTACCGGAAACTGAGCCTGGGTAAGATCTCCCTGAGGGTCTTTCTGCAGAAAATCTTCACAGCCTGAAAATAAAAACAGGCAAAGACTAACGAATATTAATGATTTATTAATTGCTGCCATATCTTTAAAATGAAATGTTAATGCCAAATGAATAAACTGAAGTAACAGGGTATATCCCGAAATCAATCCCATTGGACAGATCATCAGAACTGGAAATTTCCGGGGAATATCCCGTAAATTTTGTCAGGGTATAAATATTGGTTCCTTTAATATATATTCTCAGATTCTGCATTTTGAGCCGATCGCTGATCGAAGCCGGGATGTTGTATCCGAGCGTTACGTTTCGCAACCTTGCAAATGAACCATCCTGAATGAACCAGTCAGAGGGGGTGTAATTATAGCCTCCAAAGGATGGACGTGGCTCTTTATTACTGGTCCCGGAGCCGGTCCAACGGTCCATAACACGTGCCTCGAAATTATAGGGATCAGGACGAACAACTTCTTTACCATTAAAAATTTTATTTCCGGTCTGTCCCTGTATGTCAATTGAAAGATCAAAAGCTTTATATGCGAATGTCATATTGAGGCCAAAAATGAATTTGGGAATGGGCGAGCCAATAAAAGTCCTGTCTTTTCCATCGATAACATTATCACCATTTACATTGACGAATCGCAAATCACCAATACCTGCATTGGATGCGTGGGGGTATGCGTCCAATTCAGCCTGACTTTGAAAAACACCATCGGTCTTATAGCCGTAGAAAGCTCCAATAGGGAGTCCGACGCGACTCTGACTAACCGGCTCTCCATTGCCGAGATAACCACCCAGAAGGGTAGAGTCAATGCCTTTACTGCCACCTATCGCTGTAACTTCGTTATGAATGGTAGATCCCAATGCACTTATACTGTAATTAAAATCTCCTTTTGTTTCGCGCCAGGTCAATTTGAATTCAAAACCACTATTAAGAACAGAAGCTGCATTGTACCTTATTTTTGTTCCCTGTCCGTTACCAAGATGTCCCGGGATAGACAGTAAAACAAGCACATCATCTGTAACTTTATGGTAATAATCCACTTCACCCGTTAAACGGTTATTAAGAAATCCAAATTCAAGGCCTATATCGGTCTGGGTAGTTGTTTCCCATTTCAAATTATCGTTTCCCGGCTGACCATAAGTAGCTCCGGGATTCGTAACAGGATTTAGCCCAAAAACGGACACCATATTAGAATTCACGAGATCATAACGATCCAGGTAAGGAATCTTTTCATTTCCGATTTTTCCCCAACTAGCTCTTATTTTGAGTATTGAGAAGATATCCATATCCCTGATAAAATCCTCCCGGCCAAGATTCCATCCTGCTGCGAAAGAAGGGAAATCGGCAAAACGATTATTTTTATTGAACTTGGATGAGCCATCTCTTCTGAACGTTGCCGTCAGAATATACTTACTATTATACGTATAATTTACTCTCGCAAGATAGGATATCATAGAATAGTAAAGGTTAGGATCCACTCCGTTGCGAATCGATGAAAGCGTATTCACATTATTATTTTCATCAAGGATGTAGGAAGGATTCAGGTACCAGAAGTCTGAGCCGCTCCGGATAATATTCTCACCTGAAAGGCCAAGGTTTTCTGAAACGGATTGTTGCATGGTATATCCTGCAACGGCATCAAAACTGTTCTTTCCGAATACCTTGAGATAGCTTACCGTATTTTCCCATAACCAGGTCACATTATCCGATCTGGATTTAGAAAGATCACTCAGTTGATTGTCCTGCTGCGAAGCCGTACCATCGGGATTATAAACAGTATATGCCGGCGTGAAGCTTTGTGATTTATGGTAAGCAGCATCAAGTCCAAAGCTTGATTTAATTTTAATATCCTTCAGGAGGCTAAGTTCTGCAAATACATTTCCTACACCCCGGACTCCCTTATTAAAATCATTGGAATTGGCGAGTGAAGCGAGTGGATTACCAACATTATATACAACAGCATAACTACCATCTTTGTAGTATGGTTCCAGCAGAGGTTGGGCACGATAAACAGCATACGTCACATTTGGCGCGTTTTCCTGACTATAGGGTGCAAGTGTAAAATTATTACCCAATTTAAGATTATCTGATAGTTTGTATGTGTTATTTAATTTAAGTGTCATTCTCTCATAACCGGATTTATCGATAATTCCTTTCTGGTTGTAATATCCTACACCAAAATAATATTGAGCATTATTGCTTGCTCCACTAATTGAGAACTGATGATTTTGAACAGGGGCGGGACTGAAAATCAAATCCTGCCAGTCTGTATTGGGAACGGCATCTACATTATTATAAGAACCGGGCTTTATCTGATTAGAGATAACAGCAAATTCACGTCCATTTAAAAGATTAATTTTTTTAGCAAGGTATTGCATACCATACTCTCCGGAGAGATTGTAACTTATTTTCGTTTCCCCAATAGTTCCCTGTTTAGTGGTAACCATGATCACACCGTTGGCTCCACGACTTCCATAAATAGCTGTGGCAGAAGCATCTTTAAGAACTTCCATAGACTGAATATCGGCTGAATTCAGGAATGAAATATCATCCAGAATTACTCCATCAACTACGTAGATAGGGGCAGAATTATTAAAAGTACCCACACCCCGTATTCGAACGGAAGGCGAAGAACCCGGTGCCCCGCTGGTACTTGTCACCCTGACCCCGGAAACCATCCCTTGCAGACTTTGTACCGGGTTGGAAGAAGTAATTTTCGCAATGTCTTCTGATTTAACGGAACTTACCGCTCCAGTCAGATCGCTCTTCTTAACAGTTCCATAACCAATTACAACTAATTCATCAAGAGCCTGGGTTTCCAATTGAAGTATAACGTCTATTTCAGTTTTATCCCCAATCGGGATTTCAGAATTTTTGTATCCCACGAATGAATAGACAAGAATTTGATCGGAATCATTGATCTGGATTGTATAAACCCCATCCACACCAGTAATCACACCCCGTGTGGTACCCTGAATAAAAACATTTACTCCGGGCAAAGGCAATCCATCATCGGAAGAGCTCACATTTCCTGTAACCATTCGCTGCGCCAAAAGGAATGGTAAAGGCATTATTAACAGTATCAGGATAACTGCTAACTTTCTTACAAATTCAGTGGGTATTGACTTCATATGTCAGATTTTTGATTAGAGTATAAGTAGTTCTGTAAATTTCCCATAACGAGGTTTCTCCATCCACCCTCCACTAAATCCTGCCTTCTTCAGACCATTGACGATATATTTGTTTTTCTTCAATAATTCCCATATAAGACCAGTCTCGTAATTTTCAAGTTGAATCAGGATAGGTCCCTGATCAATGCCGAGGTAGTCTATATCAAACCATCCAGATTCACGATTGTTCTTTTTTTGAAAACTAATATTGAAAGCATCCTTAAATCCGTATTCACCATAAATCGAATCTCCATAGGTATGTTTTATGGTATACAGCGCATTGAGACATTCATCGGGGGCAAAAGGAATTGAACCTCCGGCAGCAGTCAGAGCAATTGTACCGTCATCGATTATTCTGAGTGCACTTGCGCCTCTGGCCCTGTATGTCCAGAACTTAATTGTATCTCCATCTATATATTGACTGGTATTTGCAGGTCCATCACAGGCGCTAAGGCCCCAGATATTTTCGGAATATGCCTTAAAGTTGTTGGGATTATCAATGCAATATGCCCGATTGGCAAGCGTGGCACGACGCGAATTCTCAAAATAATCTATCCCTTTGTTTTTCATATAGGAATCCTGTATTCCACGAAAATCGATATACATTTGGGAATATTGATGTCCGAACAGAGGTGAGAAATTCACGTGCTCAAAACCATAAAAGTCAGCCCATTCATAAGAGCTGCACCATACATCCCAGGAATTGGCAGGAATGGGATAAGTTGGGGACCCCAGACCCATTATAAGCAGGATCATGGCTTCATTGTATCCGGTCCACTGAGCTTTGATAAATCCTTCCTCAGGATGGTAGCCCATAGACATGGTTTCATTTCCGTTCATTGCCCAATCCCATTGAACCCTTAAAAATAATGAATCAGCAAGTTCTCGGATCGTTGCTTCATTCGGATTATCCTGATCGAAATAGGACTGGCAGACCAATATGCCGGCCATTAACAAACCGGTATCTACAGTGGATAACTCATTATTCTCAAACCTTACTCCCTCGGAATATGTAAGAAAGTGGTAATAAAAGCCTTTATATCCTGTCATACCGGATACTTCATTTCCTTGTGGAGAATTCATAAACCATTCCAGAGTATTTAATACACGCTCTGCTGCCTCCACCCTGCTGATGTAATTATTTTCTACTCCTATTATATATGAACTAAGACCAACACCTGTTGCAGCAATGCTGGTAAACTTCCGGGTAGGATAACGGTCGGGAATCCCCAACGTGGCTTTATCTACCTGTTCCCAGAAAAAATTAAAGGTTCTTTGTTTTAAATCTGCTTTAAAACTCTCCATATCTTCTTTTTCCATATCAGAACCAGACGGACTGCAGGAAACGAAAAATATAAAAACAAATATTATTATGGTAATGATTCGGGTCGACTTATTTATGTTAATCTTACTTATCATAACAATCTTGTATAATGTTGAATCAAAAGCTGAGAAGGAACATCATCTGGAATCAAAATGTTGGATTGGTATTATTAAATTGTTTAATATATTATATATCGATTTCTCAAAAGACTAAGCGACGACAAGGTAAAATAAATATCTATGTGATTGATAATCTTTACTTTCACTTGATTACGTCATGCAAATTCAGTCAATAATAATAGATACATCAATACTTCATCAAAACTTTTGCGAGCCTTTTAAAAGCACGGACATGCGAGCCTGTAGAAATTTAGAAAATATAAAAAAAGTAAATCGCAGGAGAGAGAAATTTAAAAACTTAGAAGGAATTCAACAAGATTCTTCTCCGTTTGCAGAAATAATCTCTGCCGGAGACGATAACGTCTTATTTCCACCCCCCTGATGGAAATATTTAATAAAGGAGCGATTTCTTTAGTGCTAAGGTTTAACCGGAGGTAAGCGCACAATTTAAGATCACTTGCAGTGATTTCCGGATAGTCGATCATCAGACGTTTGAAGAAGTTTTCATGAGCCTGATCAAAATGCATTTCAAAAGTCTTCCAGTCATCTTCCGATGAGATGCTTGCATCAATCAGCTTTAACAGACGTTCATAGTGATAGTTGGGGTACCTTCCACCAAGCTCGTCTTTCTGTTTACCGATTTCATCTTTAATCCTCATCAACAACTCATTCTTTCTGATAATTGTCATCGTATAATTCGCTAACTGTATGCTTTTATGCCCTATTTCAGCTTGTAATTTTTCATTGGAGATACGAACCATTTCCTGTTCAATAATTATTTTATCCCTGCGACTCTTTTCATCCTGAATGGCCTTTAGCCCCTGGGTATTTATTTTTAATCGTCGTATAAATGCAATTCTGGCAATCATTATCGCTGCCAATAAGATCACAGCATAAATAATTAACGCAAACAGAGAAAAATACCATGGTCTCAAGATTTTAAAAGAATATGACAAGATAGAACCGGGCTCACCTTCAATGCTTGTTGTTTGAGCTTGAAAAACATATTCTCCGGCTGGAAGTCTGGTATAATCAGCTTCAGACTTATTCCCCCACTCTTCCCATTTATCATCCAGACCAAGCAACCGATACCGAAACAACGGAGAGGGAGTAATGATAAGGGTACTTACCTTCTGATGGCTATTATTGTAAATAGCAAATCCTTTATCCAGACAGGCAAGGTAGATATCATCCCCTAGTTTCGAAATGGACGGAAAGTCCATGCTCAGTGAGGCTCCCTGTCTATCAAAATCAAATTGAAAATGCATTTTCACCTCAGCTCCTGTTATGGAAAATAAAGCAGTCCTGTTTTCCAGAATACACCAATAAAAGTTGTTCTCAAACCCGATAATTCTGGTTGATTCTCTATAGTCTCCAAGTTTCTCATTCAGAAAATCGTAAGGAACAATTGTATCATTCAGATCGTCATATGTATAAATTTTTTTCCTTGTACAAAAGACTACCCTGTTATCTACTTTGGCCACTTCGATTTTCCTATCAGTAGGAAATCCCTCATCCTTCCCGAAATACCGTAATGAATTTACTTTTTCAAATTGCGCATCAGGTTTCAACAAAAATAAGCCTTTGTTGGCATGAGAAGCCCACAAATTACCAAGATGATCGAACTCAAAATGCGGAATTGGCTCATTAAAGCCTTGCATGTTATGAGAAAACACCCACTTCCCATTTAGTCTTTCATAAATGCAGAAAGCAGAATAAGTACTTTGGACAAGGTATTCCTTACTGTTTCTTGAAACTTTATGAATTTCAAACCCTCCGTTCGTATCAGAAACCTTTTGCATTGATTCACCATGAATAATAAAAGTCCCATTGGTATGCCCACAGAAAAGTTGTCCGTCAATTATTGTCAGATCCCAAACTTGTCCCTGTGAACCTTCTATAAATTCGGGATCGACAAATCCACGGTACGGATGAAAGGTATACCTGAAGACCCCCTGATTGGTGCCCAGCCATAAAAAATTATCACTATATACAGCGTCATAAACGGTCCTCAGACTGGACGACTGATCCATATAAAAATCAATAGGAAGGTGGAAGTCAATATAATCAAGGCCTCTGTCTAAACCTGCCCAAATATTCTGACGGCTATCTGATGCTAAAGAAAGAACAGTATTGTTCTGAAGAAAATTTGCAGTATTTAAGTGTTCCCTTAATACCCCCTGTCTGTCCAGTATAAATATTCCATCAATAATACTCCCAATAATCAAAAAGCTGTCGGTAGCAATGGCATTGTTTATTCCCACATCCTTCAAAATCCCACTAATCTTACTTTTCCATGGTTTAAAATCAATTCCGTCGTAAACATAGAAGCCTTCACTTGAAGCCCCAACGAGAAAATCCTTATCGCCGAATGGAAGTATGGCTTTTATTTCATCATCTGACAGAATTTGACTCCCTTCAATAAAATTTAGCTGATCATTCACAATTTCCAATAAACCTGTTTTTACTTTGTGAACAAACAACCTGTCCCTTGCTTCCAACAACAGAACAATGGTGCCCTGTGGATCAAGGATATGGATTTCTGAACCATCGAATACAAAAATATTTGAGAAGGACTGAAAATATACTTTGTCCTTATGATGTATTATTCTCCAGATTTCATCGTTATGGAAATGCTTTCTGACAACAGAATCGTTTAATGAATGATAAACAAATGAACCTTCCGGATCTTCATCGAAGTAACCAAATTCCTCATATGCCCCAACATAAACCCGATTATTCTTTCCCACAGCCACAGATCTCACAATCA
>CAJDXG010000029.1_pt1 | contig 10954 bp, 10 predicted proteins | sample 7391801 | NCBI WGS metagenome assembly CAJDXG01 (sample SAMEA7055713, study PRJEB34461) | soil metagenome | biome: terrestrial ecosystem; feature: Peninsula; material: soil | place: Antarctica | collected 2016 | reverse complement strand
TGACTAAATTCGTAATTGATTCCGGGTAAATCGTTTATTTTAGTTTTTATTTTTTCGATTAGTTCCTCTTTTGAACTAGCTTTTGTCCAATGTTTCTGAGGTTTAAGGACCACGAAGATATCTGCAATATCTATTGGCATTGGATCCGTGGGCAAATCGGCTACTCCGATCCTGCTCTGTATGCTTTCTACTTCATCAGGGAAATTTTCCAATATAATTTGTTCGAGCCGGGTGGAAGCTTTTGTTACTTCGGTTAAAGAAGTCCCGGGTTTTAGGAAAGCGTGAAAAGCAAAATCTCCCTCGTCGAGTGTGGGAAGGAATTCAGCACCCATACGTGTAAATAAAAAAGCACTTGAGAAAAACATTAAAGAGGCAATTGTAATTACAATCCAACTTCTTTTAAGTGACCATCCAATTATCGGTGTGTAAATATTCTCAAGTTTGCCAATAACTTTATCGCCCCATGTTTTTTTAGCTGTTTTTGGTGGCTGAAGTAATAAAGCTGCCATCATTGGAATATATGTTAGACATAAGATCATTACGCCCAGGATAGCAAAACCAAAGGTCATAGCCATGGGTATAAACATTTTTCCTTCGACCCCTTGCAAGGCTAATACAGGGATAAAGACAATTAAAATAATTAACTGGCCAAAAAAGGCCGGATTCATCATTTTACTTGCTGACTCATAAGAAATTTCATTACGCTTTTCAGGGGGAAGCTTTGTGCCGATAAGATTTTTCCGGTGAAGGTGAAATATAATACTTTCGACGATAATTACTGCACCGTCGACCAATATCCCAAAGTCGAGTGCCCCCAGGCTCATAAGGTTTGCCCATACCCCGAAGAGGTTCATCATGATAAAAGCAAAGAGTAACGACAGTGGAATTGTTGATGCCACAATTAATCCTCCCCTTAAGTTACCTAGAAATATAACCAGGACAAATATTACTATAAGCGCACCAATGGATAGATTTTTAGCAACAGTTGAGCTTGTGCTTTTAATCAGCTTGCTGCGATCGAGGAATGGCTTAATAACTACCCCATCGGGCAGCGATTTTTGTATTAAAGCCATCCTTTGCTTTATATCTTTAATTACCCGATTTGAATTTTCTCCTTTCAGCATCATCACTATGCCACCTACAGCCTCTCCCTTGCCGTCTTTGGTAAAGGCTCCATATCGGACAAAACTGCCGTACTTAACTTCTGCAACATCTCTGATAAAAATAGCCTGCCCGCCAATGTTAGCAACCAAAGTATTTTTAATATCTTCCAGTGACCGCATTAAACCTTCACCCCTGATAAAATTTGCCTGGAAATTCTTCTCGATGTATGCTCCACCTGTATTTTGGTTGTTGACTTCAAGAGCTTTAAATACATCCGAAATTGATAAACCCATACTTCTTAGTTTATCCGGATTTACAGCAACCTCATATTGTTTCTCTCTCCCTCCGAAGGAGTTTACTTCAACTACCCCCGGCAACATAGCCATTTGTCGTTTTATAATCCAATCCTGCATGCTGCGTAGTTCCATATCGTCATAAATGGTATCGTAGCCTGGTTGTAATTCAAGTGTATATTGATAAATTTCACCTAATCCTGTGCTTATAGGTGCCATAAAAGGTTCGCCAAAACCCTGAGGGATTTTTTCTTTAACCTCTGTAAGTGCTTCACTTACAAGTTGACGGGGAAGGTATGTCCCTGCACTTTCCTTGAAAACTATTGTCACAACGGAAAGCCCAAATCGTGATATACTTCGGATTTCGGTCACATCGGGAAGGTTTGCCACTGCTAATTCTACCTGATAGGTAATAAATTGCTCAATGTCTTCTGTACCTAAATTTGGAGCAGTGGTAATTACGAGTACCTGGTTGTTGGTAATATCAGGCGTGGCATCAACCGGCACCTGAGTCATTGAATAGATCCCGCCGATAATCAGGGCTATTGTCATTAGGCCAATAAAGGCTTTATTCTTTATGGAAAAAGAAATTATATTGTTTATCATCAGTTATTTGAAATGTATGAGATACTAGAATCTATGGAGCACAGATTACAACATATACTCAATGTGAATGTGTTGCATGCACTTTGAAAAAACAGCTTTTGATCGATTTTATGAATAAAAATTAGCCGGGGGAGCCCTTAAAGAATTGCTGGTAAGTATTATTCGTTTTTGAGGAGGAAAAATGAAACTATGAGTAGAAATAAGGGAGTTGATTGTTGGCCCTATAGAAATGTTCTTGTTGAAACCTAAAAACCCGGAATCAAAGAACGAAAAAGAGATGAGATGCTTGCTTAGATTGTTCCCATTTTGTGAAATAATGTGGCTGAAAGCATGACAATGGATAACAGGATGTTGATTATGCATATCAGAATTGACGGTCATATACCCAGTGTCCCCTTGTTCTTCTATGCATTCAAAATGATGATGATGTGGTATAACAGCATGAGCAAAAATGATAATACCTGCAGTCAGGATAAAAATTTTGCTAATATGTTTTCTAATTAATTTCAAGCTAAAAAAGCATTATCGCATTAGGTTAAAATATGAATTGGCAAAATTAACAAAATCTTGAAAGAATCAGGTTTATAGAGTTGTTTTTTAGAATTGAATCTTTTACACAATAACTTTTTCAGCTTCCCAGGCAATTATCGCTGACTTTTTTTCACTTCCCCACCTAAATCCGCCAATTTTTCCGGAGGATTGAACAACACGATGACAGGGAATTAAAATTGCGACAGGATTCTTTCCAATTGCGGTTCCAATTGCTCTGGCTGCTGAGGGTTTTTTCATTTCTTTAGCAATCTTAGCATAAGTTGATAAGCTGCCAATAGGTATTTTAACCAGACTTTTCCATACTTTTAGCTGAAATGGCGTTCCTTTTAGATGCAATTTAATTTCATTGGCTTGTTTTTTTTCGTCTTGAAAAACAAGTAATGCATTTTGCTGTTTTACATCGGTTTCCAGCGTGTAAACGGCATTTGGAAATCGCTTTTGTAAGTTGACCAAGGCATCAACCTTATTTTCGAAAAAAGCCATATGGCAAATTCCTTTGAGGGTAGAAGCCAGGATGACATTTCCAAAGGGGCTATCAGCAAAACTGTAGTTTATTGATAAGTTTTCCCCATTATTAATTAATTCGTCCGGGCTCATCTCTATTATCGTAAATTTGGGAGCTTTCATATTTAAATCTTTGAAATATCAGAGATTAAAATTTCTCAATTAGGAGAAGGTTTTTTTAATATCTGCAATGCTAAATTAGTCATAATATTTAAGTCAATCAATAGTCTGCCTTTTTCCGGAAGCAACATGATGCTTTGTAGTATTATTGAAAACGATATTATTGTTGATAAATGAATTGATTTGTCATAATAATGCTTAACAGAATCATTTGAAAAAAGCACTTTAAGTAAAAAATAGAAATCATTTTATATCATTGATAATTAGCATGATACAAATCTTTGAAAACTCTTTCTTGATTATTTTGTTGTATCTTTAAATTCACTAATCGGCTATTACTTGACTAAAAATGTAGTTCTTTCCCCGACTGTTTTTAAAGTTATTTTTAAAAGAGATTTTTTGAATATTATTAAAAAATATTGTTAAATAATGAAAGCTTTTGTAAGAATTGATGCTATTAGTCAGGAAGTAAGACTAATGGAAGTTTCTCTTCCGGGAATTCAGACAGATGAAATACTCATAAAGGTCAAAGCTTTTGGCGTAGGAATTCATGATAGATATTTTATTCCTGAGAATGCAAATTTTCCTTATATTATTGGATTGGAAGGAGCGGGTATAATTGCCAAAACAGGAAAGTCGATTACTGATTTTGCAATTGGAGATCGTGTCATTTTCACTACCATTTTGAAGCCTAAAGGTGGAAGTTGGGCTGAATATGCAGTTACAAATCAATCTTCACTAATTCCTTTACCTGATAATTTAACTTTCGAACAAGGAGCAGTCATACCTATCGCGGTTGGTACTGCTATAGAATGTATGCGATCTCTTGATCTTAAGAAAGAGGACAAACTTTTTATCGCCGGAGCATCAGGAGCGATTGGTACATTTGTGATACAGCTGGCAATTGCCAAAGGAATTCAGGTATCAGCTTCTGCATCCCTGAAAAATCATGATTACATGAAGTCTCTTGGAGTTCTGAAAGCTGTTGATTATAATAACATTGCTTGGAAAAACGAAATTAATGAATGGTCTGGTCGTGGAGTAGATGCAGCACTAGCCATTCAACCGGGAACTGCGATTGAAAGTGTCGAAGTAGTCAGGAATGGCGGAAAACTAATAACCGTATCCGGCGATAATGGCGAGGTTCCTGCTATTCGGGAAATATCCGTAGAACAAATGGGACACCATCAGGATACACAGGAAAAAGTTGTTAAACTGGTGAAATCCATATCAAAGGGTGAGATTCATATTGTGATTGAAAAAGAATATCCTTTTGACAGAGCGATTGAAGCCCTTGAGAAAACAGAAACAAGACATGCTCGAGGGAAGTTAGTTGTTCAGGGAGTATGAATCAATTACCAAAAAAACTATTGAAATGTATCAATTTTCCGCTTTATTTTTATAGTGGATTATTCGCGCGTCATCTTCATTGTCCATGAGTGGGCCTTGCTCTATCTTTCGCCAGTCAATGGTTTTGTTATACTTTTTCATCGATAGCTCAGCATCAAAGATACGCGTATCATGTCGCTCCAGTGTGTATGGCATGAAGTCAGGTTCATTAGTGAAAAAATCCTGTAACAAAGATGCTGTCACATCAAATTGGTTGACATAAGGCACATTCAGAATGTTGTATATGGTTTTGAGAATGGATCCGAAGTTGGCATGGGTATGGGATACATAGCCTTTTTTCACATAAGGCCCGATCATCATTAGGATGGAGCGGTGTGCATCTATGTGGTCCACGCCTCCCTGCGGATCGTCTTCAGTAATGATTACCAGCATGTTTTCCCAGTATTTGGTTCTGGACAAAAAGTGCAATACACGACCAACGGCAAGGTCGTTGTCTACCATGAAAGATTGGGAATAAAAATACCCATCTTCAGGACGTGTTCGTGCACCATGGTCATTTGGGATTATCATTGTGATCAATGCCGGCATTTCCTCATCGCCATGAATCCACTTTTTTGTAAACTCCTTCTCAAACTGGTCCATTCTGTACTGATCCGGAATGTTCACGTTGTACCCGGCATAGTTGTGGCTCGTCCTGGTAAAAAGGGCCCTTTGCATCGGCACCATCACACCATGGGCTGCACCGGTATTGGTATCGTACCATCTTTCCTGAACGTGTCCCGTTTCATTGGCCTGTCCGAAATTATAAAAAGGGACATTCGCCCTGTCAAACGCTTCCCACAGTCCGCCAATCTCCGCATAATCTTCCGGGTCTATGCTGCCTGTTGTTCCGGGGAACCGGCGTCCGGGGGCATCAGAGAATATTTTCGCTGTTTTACTGACACTTGCATTGGTCTCTACCCACTCGTTAGGGATGACCCCGACCATCCAATGGTGCCCATGGATCGAAGCATCGCTGTCGCAATAAAAATTATCGGAGTAGGCAAACTGCTTTGCTGCCTTATGGTGATTCGGCGAAATCCTGAGATTTTTGAATTTTCCCCTGAGCGAATCGTGGAGCATATATTCATTGTTAACGCCATACCGTGCCAGTGTGCTATCTCCCCTGCCACCTCTCAGCTGACCAAAAACCTCATCATAAGTTCTGTTTTCCTTGGTAATGTATACCACGTATTTGATCGGGCTGTCCCGAAGCCCGGGCAATGGAGGCAACGGGTTTTTGCCATTATCTATGATCGTACTTTCCCTAAATGTATTGTCTATAGACATTTGGGTATATTCAGCAAGTTTTTCATCCGAAGGCATAGCAACACGTTGAAACGACCCTAACTGAATGTCCCTTATAAAGCTGCCCTGTGGTGGTGACACAAAATCCCTTCCTCCGTTTGGTCCTGCACCCAGACCGCGGCATGTGATGATATAAATGTCCTTTTCGTCCTCTGACAATTCTACGCGGGTTGGACCCCAACCACTGGGGATCAAGCCTTTGGTGGCTTGCGAAGGGATGTCAATTACAGCTACTGCATTGAAACCCAGCAGTGCGACATATAATGTCTTTTCATCTTTGCTAATGGTAATTCCAAATGGTAATAGGCCGCGGTACTTATCGATTCGTGCATCTACCCTGATCGGTATATGACCAATAATTTCCTCCTTCTGGTAGTCGATAATGGAAATATTATCATTTGTTGCATTGGTCACATAAGCAAATCTTTTCCCAACGGCTATGGAATTTGGACTGGCCCCGCCTACTACTTCGGCATCTTCTACCATTTGGCCTATTTGATAGCCTGTTTTGAATTTTTTCACCACTTTATTGTTGTCCAGATCAATGATAAATACACTCATGGCATCGGGATGCAAAGGACTGCCAAGGCCAGGGATCTTTCTCCCCTCCACAACAGTACCTTCTATGGATTCTTTGGTATTGTCGCCATACGGATGGTGTGAGATCAGCAATGAGTCATAGTTTTCTGGAGTGGCCCCTTCAATCAGTGGATATTCATATAAACCTACATTTGCTACGAAGGCTTGTTTTTGGTCGGGGCTCAATGCCAGGCCAAATGGTTGCCGCCCAACTTTGATGGAAGCGGTGATCTTTCTTGTGCCCATATCAATGCGCACCAACCTAAAATTGCCACGGTCCAAAACAAGTAATTCATTCGCAGCATGGTTGATCAATAAATCTGAAGTGAAACTATCCTGATAATTTACACCACCAACGATTCCATTTAGGGAAATGGAGTCCAATTTGGTCAATCCCTCCGTATCATATACAATCACCGCACCGTTATCGCCGCCACTGAGATATACAGTTTTTGAATCGCCGGAAAATGCAACGCCCAAAAAAGATCCATTTGCCAATGGGGATGGGATGGTCATATCATAACTGGGAATCCGGACCGTGCTCAAAGAATAAACATCAATGACAGTAAATACACCATTGTGCAAAGTAATGGCTTTCCTGCCATTTGGTGAAACGGCCATGCCAAACGGATTGTGCGTAATGCGTATCAGGTCCCCCACGGGAGTGACATACCTTCCACTGGCAAGGATGGATGTCCCGCCTTTTTCAATAGTACAAAACTGATCCCTGCCCGGCACCTGCAAAATAGAAACCTTATTTTGTGAAGAATTACAGGAAACCAGAATTAAAACTAATGATAAAATAAGTAGTCGACGCATTGTTATAGAATTATGGGGTTAAAAATATCGTTGATATGGAGCTAATCGAGGGATACTTGTAGTTCGGGGAATTAACCCTCATATTCCAAATCCTCCCTTAAACTCTCTGCTAGTTCCCCTCTTTTTTCTATTTCTTCCGGTACTAAGTATTCTCCTTTCAAATGCACCACCGGTCGACTTAGAACAAAAATCTTATGTCCCAGGCTTATTGCCTCATCTACTTCATGAGTAACAAATATTACTGTACGGGTATCTTTTTCCCAGAGTTTCCTGAATTCGGCCATCAGGTTATTTTTAAGTTTCCAGTCCAGTGCCTTAAAAGGTTCGTCCATGAGGATAATATCCGATGGTGCCGAAAAAGCCCTTGCGAGGGATACTCTTTGTTTCATCCCTCCGCTTAGCTGCTCCGGATAATAATTACGGAACGGGGTGAGTTGTACCATAGATAGTTGATCATTGACCTTTTTAGTTATCTCATTAGATGTCATTTTGTCTTTAAGGACAAAGGAGATGTTTTCTTCAACCGTTTTCCATGGCAATAACCTGGGCTCTTGAAAAACATAGGAAAAGCTCATTTTTTCAAAATTGTTCCGGTTGCCGGAATCGGGGAGAATACTGCCGCTGATCATATTAAGCAAAGTTGTCTTCCCACAACCCGATGGACCTAAAATACAGTTGATCCTGTCAGGAAGAAAGTTCATTGAGAAATCTTTGAAAATTTCCAGGACACCGAATTTCTTGCTTATGTTCTCTATTTTCAGGCTTGTTTCCATCGGACAATCTTTTTTTCAACAATACGCACTATAAGCTCGAAAATATATGAAATTAGAATTGCAATAACTGTCCATGCAATGAGCTCGCTTACAAGCAGATAAATCTGGGATCGCTGCATCATCGTTCCTATGCCAAACTTTGGCTGCGAAAGTACTTCACCGATAATAATCGCCCTCCATCCAAAACCTAAGGCATTTGAAATGCCTCCTGTGAGGTAAGGTGTGATTGCAGGGATATAGATTCCGGTTAGTATGCGCCGTGGACTTACTTTGTATACCTTGCCCATAGTAATAAGTTCCTTGTCTACATTTCGGATTCCTTCGATCACATTGGTGCATATAACGGGAAACATGGTTAAAATGGCAATGAATACGGGAACCTGCTCGCTGCCAAACCAAATTATGGCCAGCAATATGATGGAAATTACCGGTGTTGAACGAACGGCTGCCAGCAGTGGATTAATAAAATTAAAGAATAAAAAATTAAGCCCTGCCGGTATTCCTATTAACAAGCTAAAAAACATTGCGAATATAAAACCTTCAATACCTCTTAAAATGGTGAATCCTATGGATGGCCAGAAATTCTCACTCCCTATAATCTTTATCAGGGCAATAAATGTGGTTTCTGGAGAAGGGACAATGTCCTCATTCACCATTGTCCAGGATAATAACTTCCACAGGAGCAATAGCAGCAATATTCCGGCGAACCTAATTGTTCCTGCTCTCGTAATAAAATTTTTCATCTGGTAACTTACCTCCGAGGATTAGCGGACTAAAATTATAAAAGACACTGAAATATTCATTTATTCCCTCCCTGACTTCCCAACCAGAAATAAACTTCAGGTTTGAAAGCGGAATGGCATCACGGGCTATTTTCTCATCGGGAAGAATTTTGTATTTTACGATTAGTTTCGCCGCTTCTTCCGGATTTTCGTTAACCCAGTTGATTGATTCATGCAGTTTTTTTAAATAACTATTAACGATTGTGGGATGAGCTTCAGCATAGGACTTTTTAACAACCAGGGCAGTTTGGGCAAAAGGGACTTTTTCCCCGAAGACCTTGTTCCATTCTTCGTTAAAATCAAGTATGGGAAAAACTTTACTGTTCTTTTCCATTACGAGGCTAACTAAAGGTTCGGAAATTACCCCGATTTTGATGATTCCTGCTGATACAGCATTGGCAAGTTCGATATGAGTAGGGAAGGAGTAATCCAATTCAATGTCTTTGTCGGGATCCAGACCATTTCTTTCTGCAAGGAACCTGAACATAATATCCGGCGTCATGCCCCGGGCCATAACACTGATTTCCTTTCCCTGATTTCCTTTCCTTTTAAATCTTTCCAGCCTTTGATGGTGGTGTCGCTTCCTAACAGATACAAGGTTCCCCATACAGGAATGGCGGCTAAGATATAAGATTGATTCCTGTTGTATACCAGGGCTGCCATAGTAGATGGTAGAACGGCGAAATCGACTTCATTCGTGAGCATCATTGTCCGGACATGGTTTGGCTCATTTTTAATGATAAAGCTGGTATGTATTCCGCTATCGAGCACTGGCTGGTCTTCAATCATTTTGATCATGGCCATCGCAGAGGGCCCGTTGAGTGTAGCTGTAAGAACTGTATTGACAGTGGGGTCAGGACTGGAGCAGAAAGTAAGGAATGACGCCAACAATAAAATGTAAATAGGAAGACGCATAATAATGAATGTCTTTTTTACTCAAAAAACCAAAGATACCGTAACAAATGAATAAAAATATGTAAAAAAGTGAAAAAAATATTTTGTGTATAAAATAAAAAGTGTATTATGTATACTTTTTAATTTAAAATAGAGAAAATGGTTCAAACTAAAGTGTATACCGAACATCAAATCCCTGACGAAGCAACAAGAGAAAATATAGTTAAATTTTTGTTTGAAAACCTGGATCAATATGGGGATAAACAGGAAGATATTTCCGGTGCGATTGATTATTCACTTAAATTACGTGATTCCTTTGGTGGATTTGTCCTCGTGTCAAAGCAAAATAATGAAATTGTTGGAGCATTAGTTGTCAATGCTACAGGAATGAATGGCTATATTCCTGATAATATTCTTGTTTATATTGCGACTCATAAAGAGAAAAGAGGAATGGGTATAGGGAAAAGATTATTGGAGAAAGCAATAGGAATGGCAGAAGGGGATATTGCTCTTCATGTTGAACCTGATAATCCTGCCCGATTACTTTATGAGAAGTATGGATTTACGACTAAGTATCTGGAAATGAGATTTATACAAAATAAATAAGATGGCATTTATAACTCTGAAAGAGGGAAAGCTAAAAGAAAATTATGATTATCTCGATAAACTTTTTACTAAAAATAAAATTCATTGGGCAGTAGTTTCCAAACTGCTGTGCGGCAATCGTTTTTATCTGGAAAAGCTATTAAAACTGGGAATCAAACAGGTTTGTGATTCAAGGGTTTCAAACATGAGAATGATTAAATCTATTAATCCGGAGATTGAAACGATCTACATAAAACCGCCACCAAAAAGATCTATAAAAGGCATAATCAAATACGCTGATATCAGTCTGAATACTGAATATAAAACCTTGATGCTTTTGGATGAAGAGGCACGAAGGGTTGGGAAAAATCATAAAGTAATCATCATGATCGAAATGGGAGAACTTAGGGAAGGGATCATGCGTGATGATTTTATAGATTTCTTTTCAGGAGTTTTCAAGCTTAATAATATTGATGTGGTGGGCATAGGGACAAACCTTTCGTGTCTATACGGCGTTTTGCCAAATCCGGATAAACTGATCCAGTTAAGTTTGTACAAACAACTGATTGAGACGAAGTTTGACCGAAAAATACCCTTTGTATCAGGCGGTTCGTCGGTAACCATTCCCTTGTTGGAACAACATATT
>CAJDXG010000038.1_pt1 | contig 11027 bp, 8 predicted proteins | sample 7391801 | NCBI WGS metagenome assembly CAJDXG01 (sample SAMEA7055713, study PRJEB34461) | soil metagenome | biome: terrestrial ecosystem; feature: Peninsula; material: soil | place: Antarctica | collected 2016 | reverse complement strand
TAATGAATGTCCTCACTTATTCTAATTGGAACAAGTGGATTGAGGAATTTGCGAATACACCAAAAGTTTTTCTTCAATTGCCTAAATTTAAATACTCTTTTGAGAGTAGTCTGAACGAAAGTCTTAATAATATGGGCTTAGGGATAGCATTTACCGATCAGGCGGATTTTCCCGGTATTGTGCAGGAAAATATAGATCTGCACATTTCTGAAGTGATACACAAGACCTATATTGATGTTAACGAAGATGGCACCGAGGCTGCAGCAGTAACTTCAATAGGATTTGAAACCACTTCAGTCGGGCCGCCTTCGCCTGTGATGATAGTCGACAGACCATTTTTATATGTTATTCGTGAAAAAACCACTGGTTGCCTGGTGTTTATGGGAAAGGTCGGATCGCCGGAATACGAGTAAGATAAAAGGTAAAAGGTAAAAGGTAAAAGGTTTAGAGAAGATGCGATTTGTCACGTGTTTTAAGATAAAAGATAAAAGGTTTAGAGAAGATGCGATTTGTCACATGTTTTAAGATAAAAGATAAAAGGTGTAGAGAAGATGCGATTTGTCACGTGTCTCAGGACAAAACATAGAAGGAGGAATCTTCTGTCTTCTGTCTTCTACCTTTTACCTTTTACCTTTTATCTTTTACCTTTTAAAGGTGTATTACCTCATCATAGGCTGCTGCTGCGGCTTCCATAATAGCTTCTGACATCGTGGGATGGGGATGTATCGACTTGATGAGTTCATGACCCGTGGTTTCCAGTTTTTTCGCTACCACGAGTTCTGCAATCATCTCAGTAACATTTGCTCCGATCAGATGAGCTCCCAATAATTCGCCGTATTTTGAATCAAATATAAGTTTAACAAATCCATCTTTTTGACCCGCTGCAGCAGCTTTTCCTGACGCGGAAAAGGGGAACTTTCCGACTTTGATTTCAAACCCTGCCTCGGTAATCTATAGGTTCGGGATTCATTCCTGCGATTTTTTCAACGCAGCAAATTCCTTCAGCCGAAGCAACGTGAGCTAAAGCAGGGCCGGGGATAAGGTCCCCTATTGCAAAGACTCCCTCAACATTTGTCTTGTAAAACTCGTCTACGATTACCCGTCCATTTTCAATCTTTATCCCGGCTTCTTCTATTCCTGTATTTTCAACATTAGCTGTAATTCCTACCGCCGACAAAACGATTTCAGCTTCTACCACTTCCGAACCTTTAGGAGTCTTAATGTTCACTTTACATAATTTCCCCGATGTGTCGACCGATTCTACGCTGGAACTTACCATCACCTTTATACCGGCTTTTTTGAAAGAACGTTCGAGTTGTTTTGAAACCTCTTCGTCTTCCACCGGGACAACATTGGGGAGAAACTCAACAAGGGTTACCTCGGTTCCCATGCTGTTATAAAATCCTGCAAATTCGCTTCCTATGGCGCCTGAACCCACCACTACCATCGATTTAGGTAGTTTAGGAAGACTCATAGCCTGGCGGTAACCGATGATTTTTTTACCATCTTGTTTCAGGTTGGGGAGCTCACGAGACCTTGCACCAGTTGCCAGAATGATATTTCCAGCCTCAATAACGGTTTTTTTGCCTTCGTTTTCAACTTCAACTTTACCTTTTCCGGCAAGCCTGGCATTTCCCTGAATAATATCGATCTTATTCTTTTTACAAAGAAATTGAACACCTTTGCTCATGCCCTCGGCAACATTACGGCTTCTTTTGATAATGCTTCCAACCTTTGCTCATACCCTCGGCAACATTACGGCTTCGTTTGATAATGTTTTCGAAATCAGGCTTCACGCTGCCTTCGACTTTAATTCCATAATCCTCTGAGTGGTTGAAATAATCAAAGACCTGCGCAGATTTTAAAAGCGCTTTCGTGGGAATACATCCCCAATTGAGACATATACCTCCAATGGATTCACGTTCGACTACAGCAACTTTCATTTTTAATTGGGAAGCACGGATCGCGGCTACATAGCCGCCAGGGCCACTACCAATAACAACTAAATCGTATTTCATAATTTTTTCGGATTTTTTTCAAATTTACCAGATTTATATCAATCAAAAAAATCTGGTCTTACATTATTTCAATTATTAACCTCTAATACAACACAAATATTAAGGGAATGTTGCAGCATTTGTAGTTCTGACCTCGGGCTTACCTAAAGGTAACTTTATTATTTATCACTTTTATTTCTTTGTCTTAAGGCTTCAAAAATTAATATAGCTGCACTCACAGAAACGTTAAGTGAATCGGCTATGCCAAACATAGGGATACGGATAATTGCGTCTGCTGCATTTCTCCATAGAGTGCTTAGTCCTTCTGCTTCCGATCCGACAACAATGGCTGAAGGTCCTGTTAAGTCTGTGTTATAGTATTCCTTGCTATCCTGCAGCGCAGCGGAATAAATATTCACTTTATTTGCTTTCAGGAAAGCTATAGCTTCAGCTGAACTGCATGATATAACAGGAACAGTAAAAAGGCATCCAAGACTGGACCTCACTACATTTGGGTTGTAGATATCCGACTGATTGTCACAGACAATCATTGCAGTAACATTGGCAGCATCGGCGGTCCTAAGCATTGCTCCAAGATTTCCTGGTTTTTCGACTGTTTCAACAACCAAATAAAGACTGTTTCCGACCGGAAGTAAATCGCTTAAGCCCAAATGTTTTTGCCTGGCAATAGCCAGAATTCCATCCTGATTATCTCTGTAGGCAATTCGGGAGAATACATTTTCACTTATTTCAATAAGATCAACTGAAGAATCGTTCTCAAAATGCTTTAATAATTCACTTTGTTCTGCTCCCTGTAATTTCTTGTTGAAAAGTAGCATTTCAAAAGAATATCCACCTTTCCTTGCTCTTTCAATCTCTCTAAGTCCTTCAATTACAAACTTCCCCGACTGTTGCCTTTCTTTATTTTTGGAGAGTTTAAGAATGTTTTTTACGATTGGATTTGAGGTGCTACTAATAAATTTTGTCATGGCATATAAATCAATACTCCAATATATATGAAATAGGCTACAAGAAAAACCAAACCTTCCCATCTGTCGAGAATTCTTTTCTTTCCTGTAAGCATAGACAATAACAGCAACAAGGTAGCCCCGAGAAAAACCATTAGGTCCAGATTGAAATCCGGATTGTAATTAATTGGATATATGAGTCCACTTATCCCCAGGATAAACAAAATGTTAAATATATTTGATCCGATCACATTTCCAATCGCTAAATCTGAATTTCCCTTATAAGCAGCCACCACAGAAGTTGCCAGCTCGGGAAGTGAAGTGCCGATTGAGACTATGGTAAGCCCGATTAGTCTCTCACTCATTCCATATTCCCTTGCAATCAATACCGCTTTGTCTACGACCAGTTTACCGCCGATGATTAATCCTGTGAACCCTATAATTATCAGAAATATCAGTTTGAAAAGCTTTTCATTTGTTTCAGCAGTTGTCTGTTCCTCTTTTCCAGCCTTCATCGATTTAAAAACATACCATAGAAAAAGTATAAAACAGGTGAGTAAAATAAAGCTGTCCAGACGGCTGATAAATGCGGGTTTTCCTGTAATCCAGGGATCCTGAATCAGAAACCATAATAAGAGTCCGGCAAAGAGCGAAAAAGGGATCTCCTTTTTTATGGTAGACAGTTGTACGTTTAGTGGCTTGATTAAAGCTGTAAGACCGAGGATCAGCAAGAGATTGAAATTATTACTTCCAAGGACATTGCCAAGAACAAGATTATTCAATTTTTCTGTTGATGCTACCGTATTAACGACAAGTTCCGGAGCCGAAGTGCCGAATGCCACGATAGTTAAGCCGATAATAATTTCAGAGATTCCAAATCTTTTAGCGAGGGAGGAAGCTCCCTTTACAAGCCAGTCTGCTCCTTTAACTAAAAGGAGAAAGCCTGTAACCAGGAGAATGTAATGGATAATCATTCAGGATCCGTAATTTAAAATCGATCAAAGTTATTCAAATTTTTTCGGATGCAGAGAGGTTAGTTTATAATTTATTTTTAGCCTTGAGTGAAAAATTATTGGAATTGCTGTTTATTTCGTTTTTAACATTTATTTTATAATTTAGCAATTGTTTTTATTACAAATTATTATTGTTTTATCCAAACTCATGAAAGCCTGAATATGCTGACATATAGGATGTTCAGCCTCCAGTTGAGAAGTCTGTTATGCGAAGATGACAATCTATTAACACAATAACCCTATTTAAGTATGAAAAAGAGTATCACCGAAAATCAACCATCCAAACGTCTGGAATCCCTGGATGTATTGCGAGGATTTGATATGTTCTGGATCATTGGAGGCGGAAGTTTAATTGTTTCCCTGTATAAAGACGCTGGCATTCAATGGTTAAGTACACTTGCTGAGCAAATGCAGCATGTAAAATGGGAGGGGTTTCATTTTGAAGACCTTATATTCCCATTATTTATGTTTATTTCCGGTGTGGCAATTCCTTATTCAGTGCTTGCAAAGGCTGAGAAAGGTGTAAGCCGCAGCTCACTTCTTGCTAAAATAGTCAGGCGTGCACTTATTCTGGTGGTGCTTGGGATTGTCTATAATGGAGCTCTTAAAGGGGAATTTAAAGATGTGCGGTTTGCCAGTGTGCTCGCACAAATTGGACTGGCGTATATGTTTGCAGCTATCATCTTTTTATATACCAGTACATGGAAAACCAGACTTTTATGGTTTTCAGGAATCCTGGCTTTTATCGCTATACTTCAACTTTTCGTGCCCGTACCTGGTTTTGGGGCAGGACTTCTGGATCCTGTTGGAGGAATTAATGCATGGCTTGACGGATTACTCCTTCCTGGTAGGCTTAACAATGACACTTACGATCCGGAAGGCGTGTTGTGCATTGTCTCAGCAATTACCGTAACCATGGCAGGTGGATTTGCCGGAAGTATTCTAAGGGATGGAAAGCCCGCGAGCATGCGAAAAACCTTGATATTGTCAGGCATAGGAGCGGGTCTCATTCTGATCGCTTTATTGTTATCTCCTGTTTACCCGATAATCAAAAGGATCTGGACTGTTCCTTTTGATCTGCTTACAGCCGGAATCAGTTTTTTACTTTTGGGATTATTTTATTTTGTCATTGACGTGATGAAGTGGACATCCGGGAGGGCAGCCCCCATAGCTTTCTTCTTTAAGGTAATAGGAATGAATTCAATAACTATTTATATGGCTAATAACCTAATCAATTTTAATTATACATCAGGCCGTTTGCTGGGATGGCTGAGTGCATATTGGGGAATTTGGGTTATTATCCTGGGAGTAATTATTCTTGAATGGCTTTTATTATATTTTCTTTATAAGAAAAAGATATTTCTAAAGGTTTAACTGTAACGTATTCGTTTTCAGTTAATTTCTTATTATTTGATCTGCATTTAGAGTTCTAAAATTTTTTATATGCCGGAAAAAAAAGGTTTTGGTACAGCCCCTGTATTTTTCACCGCGATAGCAACGATGCTTGGCGCTATTTTGTTTCTCAGATTTGGTTTTGCAGTTGGGATGCTTGGCTTTTGGGGAACGATGCTAATTATAATGCTTGGTATGCTTGTGGCCTTACCTACCGCGTTTGCCATTTCTGAAATTGCAACTAACAAAAGGGTTGAAGGAGGTGGAGAATATTTTATCATTTCCAGATCTTTTGGTTTGAATATCGGAGCTACAATTGGTTTCGCCCTCTATCTTTCGCAGGCTATATCAGTAGCTTTTTATGTAATAGCGTTCACTGAGGCCTTTTCATTTCTCTTTGATTTCATAAAGAATATTTACGACTTTGAAATACCTCGTCAGATCATAAGCATTCCTGTGATGCTCGGCTTGTCTTTTTTAATCCTGAAAAAGGGGTCAAACATGGGGATTAAAGCACTTTATATTGTTGTTGGTATCATGTTTCTGGCAATTTTTCTGTTTTTTATAGGGAAAACCGGATTTGCTGAAAGGGATAGCTTTTCTCTTTCAAATGCCGCTTTCAGAAATAAAAATAGTTTCTTTTTTGTTTTTGCAATTGTTTTTCCAGCCTTTACCGGAATGACCGCGGGTGTTGGGCTTTCAGGTGATCTAAGCAAGCCTTCAGTATCTATTCCGGTAGGCACAATAATGGCTACAATTCTGGGTATGATCGTCTATATATTTGCGACATGGAAATTTAGTTCATCTGCAGACCCTGCTGATTTGCTTGGAGATCAGTTAGTAATGAGCAGGATTGCTTTTGGCGGTAAATTTATTATTCCTCTCGGCCTGGCGGCCTCTACAATTTCATCGGCTATTGGTTCTGTAATGGTGGCTCCACGTACGCTTCAAGCTCTTTCATCCGACGGGTCATTTCCGTCAACCCGAGTAAACAGAGTTCTTGGAAAAGTGAACAAACAGTCAGGAGAGCCTTATAATGCAACTCTGTTAACCTGCATTATCGCACTCGTATTCGTTGCCCTTGGAAATGTAAATGTCGTGGCTCAAATTATTTCCATGTTTTTTATGGTTACTTATGGATCTTTGTGCCTTATTTCCTTTCTTAACCATTTTGGGTCGTCGCCTTCCTACCGCCCTTCTTTTAAGTCAAGATGGTATTTATCCTTGCTTGGCTTTATTACCGCTCTTTGGCTGATGTTCAAGATGAATTTCAGTTATGCATTGATAGCAGTAATTTTGATGATTGCTCTTTATCTTTTTATAAGCTATTATCATAAAGACCGTAACGGACTTCAGGCCATATTTAAGAATTCTTTGTTCCAGATGAGTCGTAATTTGCAGGTCTATCTTCAACGGTCTTCAAAGAAAGTGACAAATGAGGAATGGAGGCCTTCAGCAATCTGCATCAGCAGGCAGTCCTTTTCCAGGGATGATGCCTTCAGATTGCTGACATGGATTTCATATAATTATGGTTTTGGGACATATATTCACCTCATTGAAGGGTATTATTCAAGAGCAACGCATGCCCGTGCCCGTGAGGAACTATTTAAACTTCTGAATAAATACAATGAATATCCCAATCAGGTATACATAGATACTCTTATCTCTCCTTCATATACATCGGCTATTGCTCAGTCAATTCAGCTACCCGGTATATCTGGCATGGAAAATAATATGGTCATTTTTGAATTCGATAAGGACGACCCTCAAGATTTAGATGAAATTGTTGAAAACATTTCCCTTGTGCAGGCAGGGAATTTCGACGTCTGTATTTTTGGCAGCGTAAGGGGAGGCTATGATTTTAAAAGAGATATCCATGTATGGATACGAAGTATTGATCAGGATAATACGCATTTGATGATTTTACTCAGTTATATTATAATTGGTCATCCTGATCTAAAAAAGAGCAATATCCGGATATTTGATATCTGTAAACCCGGTATGGAAGAGGAAACCCGCCAACAGCTTCAGTCGCTGGTGACAAGTGGACGACTTTCGATCAACATAAAAAATATCCGCATCATTCCTGAAGATCCTAAAAAAGGTATCCGTACTCAGATGCTGGAAAAAAGTAAAAATGCGCTGCTATGCATCGTAGGATTCCGAAGTGAAAGTCTTAAAAATACAGGCAGTGAAATTTTTTCAGGATATGAAGAACTTGGGCCGGTTATTTTTGTGAATGCTTCCTCAGAAAAGGATATTGAGTAGTAAGAACAATTTCATTGGAATACTGTTAGAAAATAAAGCTCTTTATTATGATTGGCTCTATTTTCAATTTTGACACAATAAACCTGGGCAATATCATCATTTCTTCTACCGTATTGCTAGTGGGAATAAGTATAATCTGGTTTTTCATCCGAAAAATAAGATCCGAACTGCGTGCTGAACCGGATTTGCAAAGAAGGCATCGGCTGATTCAAAAAGTTCTGTATCCCATTATCACGATGCTCATATTAATTGCACTGAAAATCAATCTCAGGGATGTGCTTCCTGTCGAATCGGTTTTTTCCAGTACGAATCAGTTTATTAATATAGCTATCATAGCATCCATCGCATGGATTTCTATCAGCGCTGTTAATATCCTTCGGGTTATTCTAATGAAAAGATTTGACCTTACTGAAAAAGATAATTTAAGAGCAAGAAAATTTGCCACTCAGTTCAGAATTATTGAGAGGATACTCGTTTTTGTAATCATATTCGTTGCCATTTCCGCGGCACTTATGACTTTCGAGTCTATCAGAAAACTGGGAGTCAGCTTGTTTGCTTCAGCTGGTGTGGCGGGGATTATCCTTGGATTGGCAGCACAAAAAGGAATAGGAACTATCCTGGCTGGATTTCAAATTGCCATAACACAGCCAATTCGGATCGATGATGTAGTTATCGTTGAAGGAGAATGGGGATGGATTGAAGAAATAACCCTGACCTATGTGGTGGTTAAAATATGGGATCTGCGAAGACTTGTTTTGCCCACTACTTATTTTATGGAAACACCTTTCGAAAACTGGACCCGGAATTCTGCTGAAATTTTAGGAACTGTATTTATTTATGCGGATTACATGGTGCCTGTTGATAAATTAAGGGAAGAGCTGAGCAGGGTTTTGGCGAAGACCGATTTATGGGATGGGATTGTTTCCAACATTCAGGTAACTGATGCAAAAGAACATAGTCTGGAAATGAGAATTTTGGTCAGTGCAGTTGATTCTCCTACAGCCTGGGACCTTAGAGTTTATGTGAGGGAAAAAATGATTGACTTTCTTCAGAAAAATTATCCGGATTCACTTCCCCGCACTCGCATTGATCTTTCGAAGGAACCATTTAAAAAAGGGCTTACATAGGAATATCGATGTTTTCACACTTAAGATCATTATCCTGACAAAAAATCATCAAAATTATTATATTTGTCCCGGCTAATCCTCTTTTAATCCAAAATGCATAAAATCAATGGATTCCTTCTCTGGACAGATCAGTTTCTGGGAGGACATGAATGGTTTGTATTTTTTCTGTTAGGTACAGGTTTATTTTTCACAATTTACCTGGGTTTTCCTCAAATCAGATATTTCCGACACGCGATCAGTATTGTCAAAGGCAAATTTGACAAAAAGGGTGATGTTGGTGATACCACACACTTTCAGGCCCTTGCGACCGCTTTATCCGGCACGGTGGGTACAGGAAACATCGCAGGTGTTGCTCTTGCTATCCACCTGGGAGGACCTGCCGCGTTATTTTGGATGCTTATAACTGCAGCTCTCGGGATGTGTACTAAGTTTGTTGAGGTCACCATTTCTCATAAATACCGCGATGTCCTCCCGGATGGTAGTATTTCAGGAGGCCCCATGTATTATATGAAAAAAAGGCTGAATATAAAGTTGCCTTCGGGAAAAATAATAAAAACGGGTGCTGCGCTGGGCGCATTTTTTGCCTTTGCAACGATTTTGTCATCTTTTGGAACGGGAAGTCTTCCACAAATAAATTCTATTTCTCATTCCCTGTTTGATACCTTTGGATTCAATAAAGTAGCAGTTGGGGCAGTTCTCGCTTTTCTTCTCGGTGCGGTAATTATCGGAGGAATAAAACGCATCGCGAAAGTTACATCCACACTTGTTCCTATAATGGCACTAATATATTTTATAGGTGCTATATGTGTTATTGCAACAAATTACACAAATATTATTCCTTCATTTTTGTCTATTTTTCAGGATGCTTTTACCGGGAGTGCTGCTGTCGGTGGATTTCTGGGTGCGGGTTTTGCCTTCTCATTCAATAAAGGGGTAAACAGAGGTTTGTTTTCTAACGAGGCAGGACAAGGTTCAGCACCTATTGCTCACTCGTCTGCGCGGGCACATGAACCAGTCTCAGAAGGAATGGTAGCTATCCTGGAACCCTTTATAGATACTATCATCATTTGTTTTCTTACCGGCCTTGTACTGCTTTCTTCGGGAGTGTGGAACGAAAAGATATATAATCAGTTTGAAGATGCAGATCTTAGAATACTTTCCGGAACATATGACGACTCTACAGTAGAAAATAAAAAAGAACTTCGGGCTTTTCTTTTCAATAAGAAAGAGTCTCCTTTATTTACCGGGGAACTAGAGGTTGAAAACGGCATTGTAATTAATAATGTTTCCCTCTTTCATGCACAGTCGCTCGCAGAAGATGTTATCGTCAAAGTGGGTGAATCTAATTTTTCCGGAACAATAGGTGTTGTAAATGGCAGGTTGGTAAGAGAAGGGATCTCTCAGCCCGTAGTTTTCTCGGGAATTATGGGAGATACATAGTATCCATAGGATTACTTCTTTTTGCATTCTCCACAGCCATTGCCTGGTCTTACTATGGTGACAGGGCGGTGACATATCTTTTTGGTACGAGGTACGTTTTAATTTTTCGTATCCTATATGTTATTGCTTTTTTCTTCGCAGCCTTTACCGACACAACCATCATCTGGAATCTTTCATACATCACGATTGCCTTAATGACTATTCCAAATCTTATCGGACTTTGGATACTTCACCGGGAAATAAAACAAACGATTGCACAATATTGGGTCGACTTTACTGAAAACTGGCCGGATCACATGCTGCCTAAGAGGCTTCGAGGGAAATGAGCATAGTTCTATGTCGCTTTGAATGAATTTTTTTGGGGCAATATATCATTATCCCATTTCATTGGGTTTTTGTCTTCTTTCCAGTTTTACTACATTCTCTACATGATGGGTATGCGGGAACATGTCTACAGGTTGAACGGCAGTCACCTGATACATTTCATCCATCAAAGCCAGATCACGAGCCTGGGTTGCCGGATTGCAGCTTACGTAAACAATCCTGGCCGGTTCTGCTTTTAATATTTGTGCAATGACATTTTTGTGCATGCCGACCCGGGGAGGATCGGTAATGACGACATCTGGCTTGCCATGGTTATCAAAGAAACTTTCGTCGAGCAGGTCTTTAATATCTCCTGCAAAGAAGGAGGTATTGTGGATATTGTTTAATGCGGAATTGACATTAGCATCTTCAATCGCAGTCGGAACGGACTCTATTCCAATAACTTTTGCTGCATGTCGTGCAACAAAATTTGCAATTGTGCCGGTGCCGGTATAAAGG
>CAJDXG010000039.1_pt1 | contig 11102 bp, 14 predicted proteins | sample 7391801 | NCBI WGS metagenome assembly CAJDXG01 (sample SAMEA7055713, study PRJEB34461) | soil metagenome | biome: terrestrial ecosystem; feature: Peninsula; material: soil | place: Antarctica | collected 2016 | reverse complement strand
TGTGGAGTTTTGTAAAAATCATCATTCATATACAGAGACAAATTTCCAACACAAATAATACTTGTATCAGAATCTGAAAATAACTCAATTTTTACACGAGTATCTACATACTTACTATAAGTGGAATCTATTAGTTCAAGTTTAGTAATTTGGTTTAAAAACTTATTAATTGTTATGGTATCTGTTATTGAAGAAACCTTATGTTTTTTAAAGTATTCCTCAAATTTGTTACATTCTACTGATACAAAACTTATTATTGAAAAAATAGAATAATCCCACGCACCCGCAGGTGTTCCGATAAGATCACCTGTAGGTCCAGCAGGGACATGGATCAATGCTTTGATACAGCTGCAAATTTTTCAAACTTTGCATACACAACCTGATAAAAAGCGCTACCGGAAATAAACTTGGTTTTATCTTAAAAATAAATTGCATATTTTTAGGATTCAGATCATTCATTTAATGGAAAAATGGATAGAAAAAGAAAGAAGTGTGCATTGTTATTTACCGATTACAAGCAGATCAATTTGCTCATGTATCTCCATATAATTACGCAGAGAATAGGCCTATTAACTGAGTTAAATTTAATAAAATAAGAGGGATTTACAAAAGCTAAGATACGAACCATGTTAGCAGTGTAGCTGGCTAAGATAGATATGCTTTTATTTTTACTGACCAGATCTTTTAAAGAAAATATGGTTCGTTCCAGTTTTGTATTATTTGTAGATATCTTTCCTATGCCCCACCGATACGACAGTAACAATAATTCTACCATCCTCAATTTCATAGATAATCCGGTAATCACCAACCCTGATCCGGTAAGCATCTTCACCTTTGAGTTTTTTGTAGCCAGGTGGACGGGGATTATCAGCAAGTGCTGCAATAGCAGATTTAATGACCGGAATAATCTTTTTGTCCAGCTTCATTATCTGCTTTTGTGCGTAACGCTCAATGAGAACAGTATACTTCATCCTAGAGCATCTTCAATCTCGCTGAAAGCCTGTTCAAACGGTATTGCATTGCCTTTATGAGCTTTAGCTTTAAGGTATTCCTTAATCTCATCCAGTTCATCAGAATCAGCCACAAGCTTCTCATAAGTTTTGATGGGAATCTGGACAGCTATTTTCCGGCCTCTTTTATCAATTATATAGTTTTCTTCTATCATTTTCAAAATATCACTCCTTAATTATAACATGAAGTATTTAACAAATATACGGTACTTGAAAGAAAATTCAAAAAATAGTAATTATTATCATTAATTAAGGAACCTTGATTATAGAATTCTTAACTATAAATATTGAATAAACGAAAATTTCTTATTGGAATGATTTTGGGGCAAAAATGCAGGATCCAAGAACATCCCGGTGGTATCTTTTAGATCCTTCAGTTTCGAAATTATGCCATATTAATATGTTTATAATAAGGCTTAGGGTTTGAATATAAGGGATTGATTATAGCCTATATAAAAAAAGCCCCGAATCGGGGCTTTCTCCATGTATAAAGGCTTTGTATTTTTTGTATTGCTATCAAGGTATTCAAATAGTACAGAGCCCTTTTCTTATGTCAAATTCCTATATCTGTTTTGTCCTTGAAAAAATCTCTTTGTCCGGCCCGGCATTAGAAGCTGACCAGCGTTAGTCCAATGGAAAAGGGATATAATTCCGGACCTTTATCTTTTATGAACAAGGAAGTCGGATAGTATGTACCATAAAGTTTCAGCATTTTGTAACCAACCTTTGCAGTAAAGCCATACCTGAAAAGAGAAAGGTTGAAATCATGTCTGTCATTATCTTTTCTCTTGTTCCCGTCGACCTCATATACCATTTTTGTTTTTGAACCGATCTTGACTCCTCCTATTACACCAGCTGATATGAATATCCGCCCACTTCCGGTAGGAATTTGTCCCTCTAAAAGCAAAGGTGCAACGAGATAAGTCGTTTTGAATTTAGTCCTTCGGATACTTGTTGCCGGATCCAATGCAAAAGCAGGCAAATATTCTGCAATCACACCTTCATCGTTAATGGCGATATTATTGCTTCCGGTAAAATGATAATTATTAAGTTCCAATCCCATACCTGTAACCAGACCCAATTTATCAGTCCCCAGGCCAATTCCGTATTCGAGAAAGTTAATGTTAAAATTCCAGGAGCGGGAAGTGCGCAGGTCCATGAAAGAAGATTCAGAACCAAGATTCATGGAAAAGTCGGAATTTACATAATTATTAATACCCCATTCCAACCCTGCCCAATTAGGTTTAAATTTTAATCTGGATTCTTCATCGCCAAGATCTTGTTTTTTATCAGATTTACCAGCAATCTCAGAATCTTTGTTAAATCTGTTCAAATCGATGCTCGTACCATCCGGCCCTTCAACAACGGTTATTCCCCTGTTACCAAATCTTATACGTGTAGTATCACTGCCTTCTTCAACTACTAAAATCTCGTTTTTTCCGATTTTAACAACGGTCTTTTCAGGTTTAGTAATTACCCTGACAGAATCAGTCATTGAAATCCGGGTTGAATCACTACTTCTTCCGATAATAAGCACTTCACTACCGCTGATCTGAACACTAGAACTATCGGATTGATTAATAACAATAAGGGTATCGGGTCTGATCGTACTCTTATTCTGACCATAAACACCAGAAACCAGGGAAAACAAAAGCAAACTACAAATTAAATTTTTCATGATATTGATTATTAAAAATTACGTTTAAAGTATCTGGAGGTAGGACGGTTGATCCGCCAAAAAGTTACAGCATGAATATGCAAAACGAAAATTATTTCAGAGGTGTAGAAATAGACAAAGCCCGTGAATCAAATTTGACGCCATCTGTATTTCCCTCAGGATCAATACTTCTCTCAAGTTTCATCTCCGAACCAGTCAGTTTGTTAATTTTTTCAATTCCGGCACTTGCCACAGACCATAAGCTAAAATCTCTATCAGAATCATTTTTAAATACAAAACTGCTTAATTTTTGCCGGCCATATTCCTGTAGGTTTTCAGAAGCTAATTGCTCAATAAACCCTATTTGAGGTTCAACAGGCTTTATAGATATACCTTCAATTACATCATTTTTGATTACTTTATCGAGGGCAGCCACATTTCTGTTAAACATATCCGGATCTATCCTAATCTGAGCGAGAACAGCGGCTGTATCGAATGACCCTGAAATAAATTTATCATCTCTGGTTTCTTTAATTTCAGCGATGGGAATGGAGACTTTAGAATGGGTATTTGACTTATAATTTATTGCAGGATTTTTAATTTTCGCCGATGGTAATTCGTCAGGATCTGATTGAGTTTTAATTCCCTTTACCTGAATTGAATCTGTTTTTTCTTTTGCTACTTCTTCATACCTCAGCGAAGCATTTTCATCGAAGGCGAGTTCCTTTGTTACAACTATACGTGGAAGGCCAAATAAAACAAATAGCAGGGCAAAACCGGCAGCAACAGCTATTGCAACAAGTACCTCTTTTTTAATAATTACAAATATATTCCTCTTAAGTATAGATTTATTTTCAAAAATTTCCTGAGAAGAAAAGAGAATAGTTTTTTCATAATCCTCTAATTCAGTTTTCTTTTCAGGGTATCTCTTTAAGTAATCATTTAACACTGCTTGTTGTCCATCACTCAAGTCCCCTTCCAGACTTGCAATACAGAAATACTTAAAATTATCTTCATGTATTGGCATCGAAAGATCAATATGTTTAAGATTCTCCCGATTCAGGAATTCAGGATCATCCTTTAAAAGTTGAACTTCCTCCAATCCTTCAAGCTCATCCCGAAGTCCCGGGTTCACTACAAGAAAATTTTCCAGCATAGAAATTTCCTCTGAAGAAAGATTTCCATCAATATAATCAAGAAAGAAGGATTCATAATTTGATATGTTTATCTGCCTTTTCATCTCCTTGGTATTATATTACTCTTTCAAGGCTTCCAATGTAATTCTTCAAAAAGACCCTTGCCCTGTAAATGTATACTTTCACCTGCGACTCCGACAACCCGGTGATTTGAGATATCTCATTGTAACTATAACCCTCATAGTCTCTTAACATTAACACTGAACGCTGATCCTCCGGTAAAAAAGATATAGCCTTTTCCAGGATTTCATGCAAATCAGAATACTGATAATCACTTCCGCTATTTTCAGGTTCAGGATTTGCCATAGAAACCTGTCTGCTTTCCTTTCGGATTATATCGATCATTGTATGATAAGCAGTAGAAAACAGATAGGATTTTACTTTATCAGCATTGACATCAGAAATTTTTATCCAGAGTTTCTCATAAGTATCCTGCACAATATCCCTGGCGCGTTCATGGTCTTTAATATTTTTTAAAATAAACCTGAATACCCCATCGGAATACTTATCTACAGCCTGGTTATAATCTCTTACAGTCATTTGTATAAAACAGCTTCAGGGATAAGACGATTGAAAGCGCGAAAAGTTACAAGCTGATTAAAACTTAGTTCCTACGATTTCTTATCCCTTAATATATTTAAGTAAAATACCTGATGTCTCAGGTCAATTTTGCCTTCTTCATAAAGCCTTCGTACAAGGCTACATTCATCATAAGCAGCAACAAACCGTAGAATGCATCTTCAACTGGGATTGTATTGATACGAATGCCCATAATTTCCGCACTATTATACCAAACAACTTCTTCATGAATAAAAGAACCTGTTAGCAGGCCGTTAACAATAAGAAATGGAATAAGAATAAAAAGATAAGACAAATAGAATCTTCCAATAAACTCAGCCTTAAGGATAAATTGCATAATAAAAACAAATACACCCACTGAAATAAAAGTAACCAGCGGATAAATCTGTTCACGATAAATCACAGCTGCTACCAGAGACAAGAGGATTATCGCCAGGGAAATACCCGAACTGACTTTTACTGAAAATCCTTTATCAAAATATTTTACCACATCATAAATGAAAATCGACGCAAATGGAATACAAAAAAAGAATAATACTTCTTCCAGCGGGAGATTTATAATATTTATGCCTGAGAGATATCTGGGATTAAAACCCCAAACTCCGATGCTTGTAAAATACATGTCCCAGGCAATAAATAATATGGCAGGAATGAGCAAGGCAGGAAAGAGGTATTTCCATCTCTTAAAATAACGAACCCTTTTATCGAAACTATACGCAAGAGGAAAAAGGATGGAAAAAAAATTTATCAGCAAATAGAGGTTTGGCATAATTGACTTTAGTATTTAGCCCTTTCAGCGTCCGTTTTCATTTTAAAATATTTCCAGGGAACCATAAAGATGAACCCGTAATTTTTCTTACCAATATGGTGATCATTATGTGCCCGAACAACTGCACGGAAATAAGGATTATCAATTTTATCCAGCAAATTAAGCCGTCGGTGAACCAGAACATCATGTAACATAAAATAAGTGAGGCCATAAAGTGCTATTCCTATTCCAAGGAAAAATCTGTAATCATATTCCGGGAAACCAAGAAGTATAAGTACAACGCTTGGTACAGCAAAAATCAGTACAAAAAGATCATTCCATTCAAAAGGTTTGTGTTCCCTGGTATGATGGTCTTTGTGCAGGATCCACAAAAAACCATGCATTACATATTTATGCGTGAACCAGGCCATAAACTCCATAAAGAAAAATGCCAGAAGTACCAAAAAAATATTAATAAGAATGCTCATAGTTTAATTTATTAGTTGTACGATAAATATTATTGCTACTATAATTCAATATACTGATATGATAACAACAAATCTTTCTGAATTTAGTTATTCCTATCGGTTAATTTCCACTGTATTACAACTCAATCTCTTCATCCTGTGCTTGCGAAAACCCGGGATTTAGGCGAAAATATATATAGGATCTGATAAGCAGAAAATATTTTTTAGTATTCGATATCCTGATTCGCTTAGTAAGAATTTTCTCAGCGGGTGTAGAACGGATTTTTTTAAATAAATTAAAATAATAAACATAAGAAAGGTATACCCCCATTGCTGCTGAAGATGGCAGCATTCGAATTCCTTTCATCCCCATAGAAAAGTCATCCTCAATTTCCTTTTCAATCAATTTTTTATTTTTTTCATCAAATCCATTAAGATCAATTCCCGGGAAATAACTTCTACCCATAATTTTGAAATCTGCGCCCATATCGCGTAAAAAATTTATTTTCTGATATGCCGCGCCTAGTTTTTTACCATAGGGTTTAAGCCGGTTATACTCTCTGTCATTTCCATTGCAAAATACTTTAAGACACATAAGTCCTACAACTTCCGCTGAGCCCAATACATAAAGATTGAATAAGTTTCTGTCATAGTCCTTCTTCTGAAGGTCCATTTCCATACTATAAAGAAACTGACTAATCAATTCATCTTCTATTTTATACTTATGAACCACTTCCTGAAAGCTGTTGAGCAGAGGATTTAGACATATTTTATTATCTATGGCTAATTGTACATCCTCTTTGAACCTGTTAAACAGTCCGGGTTTATCGAAATCGTGAAATGAATCCACAATTTCATCTGCCAACCTTACGAATCCATATATCGCATAAATAGGATCGCGCAAAGGTTTTGCCAGAAACCTGATCCCAAGACTGAAGGAAGTACTATAGCTTTTAGTCATTTTCTTACTGAGGGAATAGGATACCTTATCAAAAATCTCTTTCATGCTATAAGGATTTGAGATATTTTAAAATTTCATTTGAAACGACATGTCCGCTAATGATTGCGGGTGGAACTCCCGGTCCGGGAACAGTAAGTTGACCTGTATAAAACAGATTCTTCAGTTTAAGATTTCTGATAGCCGGTTTTAAAATGGCTGTTTGCATTAAGGTATTGGCCAAACCATAAGCATTTCCGCGAAAAGCATTGTAATCATTTATAAAGTCGTTATGTGCGTAGCTTTTCTTGTATACAACATGACTTTTTATCTCTTGATTGGTAATACGTTCGAGCCTTTCCATTACCAGATCATAAAAATGCTCACGGATATCTTCAGAATCTTTCAAGCCGGGGGCCACAGGGATTAATATCACAAGATTTTCATGGCCCGGGGGAGCAACTGTCGAATCAGTATAGGAGTTGCAGGAGACATAGATTGCCGGATCGTCAGGCCAGCACGGGTTCTCATAAATCTGGGCAGCATGTTTACTGAAATCTGCGTCAAAAAACAGGTTATGATGCTGAAGGTTTATCAATCGTTTATTAACACCTATAAAAAACATCAGACTCGAAGGTGCCATAACCCGGGAATCCCAATATTTTTTATTGTACCTTCTATACTCTTTAGGCAGAAGCTGCTGTTCCACATGATTATAATCAGCAGATCCGACAACAACATCGGATAATATTTCCTCCCCATTTACCGTTAACCCTTTGACTAACTTATTCTTAACCAGTATGTTTTCAACATTTGAATTAAGATGGATTTTAGCTCCGTTTTCTTCCGCTACTTTAGCCATTCCTTCAATAACACTATACGTTCCACCCTCCGGATACCAGGTTCCCAATTTTAAATCCGCATAGTTCATCAGGGTGTATAATGCAGGAGTTTTTTGTGGAGTGGCACCAAGAAAAATAACAGGAAATTCAAGAATTTGTCTCAGGCGGTTATCTTTAAACTCACTCCGCACATAAGAAGATACTGATTTAAAGAAATCGAGTTTTAACAGTCCCTTTATCAAATCCCATCTCATAAATTCAAAGATTGAATTTGCAGGAAGGTAAACTAATTTACCTACTCCGGTATTATATTTATATTCAGCTTTCTTTAAAAACTTTTCCAATTTCCTGGCACTACCCGGTTCGATCCTGTCGAAAAGGCTATAAAGCTCATTTAAATCAGCGGGCACATCAATATAATCATCTTTGCCAAAATACATCCTGTAACCCGGATCAAGACGTTTCAGTTTATAGAAATCTGAACTTGTATGACCAAATTTTCGAAAAAAATCTTCAATAACTTCCGGCATCCAGTACCATGAAGGCCCCATATCAAAGCGGTAACCTTTTTCTTCAAGAACTCTGGCGCGCCCTCCAACAATGCTATTTTTTTCATATACATCTACATCGAGTCCTGCAGCACTAAGATTAGCAGCTGCTGTAAGACCGGAAAACCCGGCACCGATTATATTAATTTTATTCTTCATTCTAAATCCATTTTGTGATAGGTTTAAAACTGCCTCAATTTATAATGTATTATTAAACTGACTGTTTGATTTTAATAATTATTAAATGTAGAAAATTCTGGTGTAAAAATCGCGAAGTCTTCATTTTAAACAATTCTAAAATAGCTTTTGTTTAATCTTCAATAAATTAAATTAAACACGGTGAAACTAAGATGAACAGGACTTGATAAAAATTAACCCTAATATCATAATAAAGATAGCTTATATTACTGGTTTTGTAAATATTACGTCATTTTTTAATTCGGGAAACAAGACTGAAAAATCCGCTAATTGCATTTCCTCAATTTCTTTTTTTAAATTTGCCTTAAGACAATCATGAAAACTGTAATTCAGAGAGTATCAAGCGCATCGATTGAAACAGCCAGTGGACATAAAGATTCAATGGGATTGGGATTAGTAGTTTTAATTGGCATTGAAGAGTCTGATGGAGAAGAAGATATAGAGTGGCTAAGCGGAAAGATAAGCCGATTAAGAATATTTAATGATAGCAAGGGTGATATGAACCTTTCATTAAAGGAAGTTAATGGAGATATCCTTCTGGTTTCGCAATTCACCTTACATGCTCTTGTAAAGAAAGGAAACCGGCCTTCATTCATTAAAGCCGCGAAACCAGAAATAGCGATTCCTATCTATGAAAAATTTATTCAGGCAATAGGCCAGGCAATGGGCAAAAAGCCTAAAACAGGAATATTTGGAGATCACATGGAATTGAAGCTTGTAAACGATGGTCCCGTAACTATAATCATCGACACAAAAAACAGGGAGTAATGACTATAGAGGAAGCTCAAAAAGAAGTAGATAGCTGGATCAAAAAGTATGGGGTACGCTATTTTAACGAGCTTACAAATATGGCTTTGTTAACTGAGGAAGTAGGTGAAGTGGCACGCATAATGGCAAGAAAATATATGGTGAGCAGTCTTTAAGAGTGAATGTTAAAGAAAACAGTTTGGCTGATGAACTTTCCGATGTATTGTTCGTATTAATTTGCATTGCAAATCAAACTGGAATTGATTTAGAGGATGCATTTAAAAAGAATCTAAGTAAAAAGACCATTCGTGATAATACTCGCCACAAGGAAAACGACAAATTAAGCTAACAGTATAAAATAATAAATCAACAAATGATAAAAATCGAAGAGAAATACGATTTGAACGTTAATCAAAAAGAAATTTCTGAGAAGCTGGAAAGTATTAGCAGACGTTCAGGAAATATGAGGGACAAGGAATTATTTAAAAAAATCTTCAGCCTGATAGACCTTACGAGTCTTAATGTGAGCGATACGGAAGAAAAGATTCTTGGAATGGTTGATAAGGTTAATAAATTGCCTTCAAAATTCTCTGAAATTCCAAATGTAGCTGGATTATGTGTTTACCCTATCTTTGTCCCAATAATTAAAGCAAACCTTAAGGCCAAACATGTAAAAATAGTCAGCGTGGCAGGATCATTTCCTTCATCACAAACATATACTGATATAAAGCTCAGGGAGGTTGAACGTGTTATACAAGAAGGTGCAGATGAGGTAGATATTGTCATGCCTGTAGGAAAATATCTTGAAGGGAAACATGAAGCGATATTCCAGGAAATACAAAATATAAAAGGGATCATGGGGGGAGCTCATCTTAAGGTTATACTGGAAACGGGAGAACTAAAAGAGCCGGAAAAGATTAAACATGCTTCCTTCTTGTGTCTTGAAGCCGGAGCTGATTATATAAAAACTTCAACAGGGAAAACTGAAACCAGTGCAACTCCTTTAGCAGTTTACATCATGTGTGAAGCAATAAAAGAATTCCATAAACAAACAGGAAAAGTAACGGGAATCAAGCCGGCAGGAGGAATATCTGATGCCGACACGGCTATCCGTTATTACCTTATCGTAAATGACATTCTCGGAAACGACTGGATAAAGCCAGGCCTCTTTCGCATCGGGGCAAGCAGGTTGGCAAATACTCTTTTAGGCGAAAAATATTTTTAAAGCGGTCATCTATTTTTTCACTACTTTTGTTCCTTCATAGCCACAGGTATGTACGATTCCATTCTCATAAATTCTGATACGATAGAATATATATTGCCTGTTGATTCCATAACGGAAAAAGAAAACTTTCAACCGGTATTTACAGAAGAAATAGCTCATGAGCCTCATCTGAAAACCCACCTTTTACACAGGAATATTCAGGCTGACCTAACGCCGGATTGGATTTTTTTTATAATAATCATACTACTTGTAATTGTTTCCTGGTTACGGATTTTTAACGCAAAATATCTGGTCAATAATTTCCAGGCACTGGTGAACTACCAACTTGCCAATAAACTGTTAAAGGAAAATAATATTATTCAACGAAGGACTTCAGCTCTTCTGCATTTTATATATTTTTTTAGTGGAGGATTATACCTGTTTTTACTCTTTGTCCATTTCCAGTGGAATCCGGTTCATCTTTCCAGCTTTATATTATTTCTTGTACTGACCGGATTTTTGATTTTTCTATTTCTCATTCGGGTTTTACTAATGAAGTTAACCGGCTTCGTTTTTGTCAGGAACGAACTTTTTTCAAATTATCTCTTTAATTATTTTCTCACAAATAAAGCGCTTGGACTGATCCTGATTCCTCTAAGTCTTGCAATCGCTTATACTTCCGGAATACTTACCGATATAATTGTTTACATAAGTCTTTCAGTTGTATTATCAGCTTATATCCTACGTATACTAAGAACGGTTTTATTTGTACTGAAAAAGGAGGTTTTATTATTCTATTTGATTTTGTACCTTTGCACCGTTGAATTATTACCTTTTCTGGTAATTCTCAAAGTGATACTTTCTTCGACAAAGGTTTATTAAACCATAATTTTATTAAAAGTATATGGCTAGAATTAAAAGCATTTTGGTTTCACAACCTAAACCTGAGTCTGAAAAATCCCCCTACTT
>CAJDXG010000123.1_pt1 | contig 11112 bp, 9 predicted proteins | sample 7391801 | NCBI WGS metagenome assembly CAJDXG01 (sample SAMEA7055713, study PRJEB34461) | soil metagenome | biome: terrestrial ecosystem; feature: Peninsula; material: soil | place: Antarctica | collected 2016 | reverse complement strand
ATTTAATTACTATGCACCTTCAATTTTCTTAAAACAGGTTCCGGCGGAAATTAGTGCTGTTCTCCAGGAAAAGTTATTTAAGTTTCCGGGCTTCTTTGTTCAAATAAGGACTCTGCGGAGATATTCACTCGATATCGCAGCACATATGCTGGGATACGTGGGGGAAGTTGACCGCAAAATCATTGAAAATAATGATTATTATAAAATGGGCGACTATATCGGCATTAGCGGTGTAGAAAAGACGTACGAAGATATTTTAAGAGGAAAAAAGGGGTCTAAAAGCTTTATGGTAGATGTGCATAACAGAGTTACCAATTCGTGGCAGGAGGGGCGTCATGATGTCTCCACAGTATTAGGTTCAGACATCGTGCTATCAATTGATGCCGGGCTTCAGGAATATGGAGAGAAATTAATGAATGGATTCTCAGGATCAGTTGTTGCCATTGAGCCTTCGAGCGGTGAAATCCTTACTTTGCTCACCGTTCCTTCCTATGATCCTAATCTATTGGTGGGCAGGGGACTGAGTAATAATTTCAGATCACTTTCACAGGACACTCTTAAACCTCTTTTTAATAGGGCAGTTGCCGCCAGTTATCCTCCCGGTTCCACTTTTAAAGTTATGAATGGAATGATTGGACTTCAGGAAGGTGTTATTACCCCTGAAACTGAGTTTTATTGTAATTCCGGATACTATAACAGAGGAATTCGTGTAGGTTGCCATAATCATTACTCCCCACTCGACTTTCGTGAATCCATTCAGAATTCCTGTAACGCTTATTATTGTCATGTTTTCGGTAAAATTTTAGAAGATAAAAAATACACCCGTACCGATTCTGCGTTCAATAACTGGAGAAGGCACGTGGCTTCATTTGGGTTGGGTAACTACCTGGGTTCTGATATTCCCGGAGAACTTCGTGGACTGGTGCCGGTATCTACCTATTACAATAAATATTATGGGATTGGGCGATGGAATTATTTAACGGTGATTTCTCTTTCAATCGGACAAGGGGAATTGGGCATAACTCCATTGCAAATGACGAATATGGTTGCTGCCATTGCTAATCGCGGTTATTATTTCACACCCCACATTTTAAAAAATGTGAAGGGAACAGAAGGTATTGATAAAAAATTCATCGTAAAACATCAGACAAGTATCGATGCGGAAATATTTGAAATTGTTATCGATGGAATGGAGCTTGCAGTAAATGGTGGTGCCGGAAGTACAGCACGAATTGCTAAAATTCCTGATATTGCGGTTTGTGGAAAGACAGGCACAGCTCAAAATCCATTTGGTGAAGACCATTCTATTTTTATTGCTTTTGCACCAAGGGAAAATCCAAAAATAGCCATTTCCGTTTATGTTGAAAATACTGGATTTGGAGCAACATGGGCAGCTCCTGTGGCCAGTTTGATGATCGAGAAATATCTGAAAGGTGAAATATCACGTCCCTGGCTAGAGGACCATATTATGAATAGCCCTAAAAAATTTAACAGGACGAAATGAGACGAAGAGGAAGCCTGATATTAAATATCGATTGGATTACGGTAATTCTGTTCCTGGTATTGGCGATTCTGGGTTGGTTGAATATTTTTTCGGCTGTTTATGCTGAAGACCATCCAAGTATTCTGGATTTTAACCAACGTTACGGGAAGCAATTCTTGTGGATAATCGCAGCTTTAGTTCTTGCTGTAACAATTCTTCTCATCGATCATCGCTTTTACGATTTTTTCGCATATTTCATTTACGGTTTTTTGATTCTAATACTTATACTTGTTCTTTTTTTCGGAACAGAGGTAAATGGTTCCAAAAGTTGGTTTTTAATAGGAGGCTTTCAGATTCAACCTTCGGAATTTGCGAAACCGGCTGCAGTTCTTGCACTTGCTAAGTACCTGTCCGGATTCAATGTGGATGCCCGGAGTTTTAAGACATTTATTAAATCAATGCTTATAATTCTGCTTCCTGCAGCTATTATCCTTATGCAGCCGGATACCGGTTCAGCAATTGTATTTTCCGCCCTGATTCTTGTAATTTACCGTGAAGGCTTTTCTCCTGTACTCCTTGTGATCCTTCTCTTCTCTATCATTATGTTTTTTATGGTAATTCTGGTCGATCCACTGATTGTTTTATTGTTGATAATCGCCTTAGCCCTTCTTTCCTGGTGGGTTGTGTCCAAAAGTTTTGTTGCTTTTGGTAAAGTTCTTTTAATATATTTAGTGGTTCTTGGACTATTTTATGTTTTGGCATCTCTTATTGGATGGGAAGATCCCCTATATAAGTCGGCATTGATTTCAATGATCCTGACATCCATATTTTTTCTGGGCTTCATATTTTTCAAAAGAATAAAAAAGGCATGGATAATTATCCTTGTTTTAATATCTACTTTCCTTTATACCAGTCTTGTGGATTATGCTTACGATAATATCCTCGGTGGCCATCAACAACGACGAATTAATATAATGCTTGGACTGGAAACTGATTTACATGGTGCGGGATACAACCTGAATCAATCGAAAATAGCCATTGGTTCGGGAGGGTTAGCAGGAAAAGGTTATTTGAATGGCACGCAAACTAAATTGAATTTTGTGCCTGAGCAAAGTACTGATTTTATTTTTTGTACAGTGGGGGAAGAATGGGGGTTTATAGGATCGTTTGTGGTGGTTGGTTTATTCGTTGTTCTCCTTATCCGTTTGATCCTGCTTGCTGAAAGGCAGCGTAGTGCTTTTGCACGGATATACGGGTACGGTTTATTTTCAATTTTATTTTTCCACTTTTTCGTCAATATAGCAATGACTATAGGCTTATTTCCTGTCGTTGGAATTCCACTGCCCTTTTTTAGTTACGGAGGTTCATCCTTATGGGCATTCACTATTCTGTTGTTTATTTTTCTTAAGCTGGACGCTGTCCGTATGGAGTATAACTTCTGAATCTGAATCTGAATCCGGGTAACCGGTAACTATACCAAATTCCTCATACATATATCTTCTGATTGAAGGAAAAAATTCATTAAACTCCATTCTTAATTGATCATGCTCATTCCTTAATATATCAATTGCATAATCAGTATAATCAGGCAGAGAAGTTCTGCTGGCCATTCGGTTTAGTACCGTTTCAATTCCTTCTTCAGTAGAATAAGCCATTAGCCAATTATTACGGATGAAGTTGGGAAACCAGTTTTTTATGCCTTGGGGAAAGATGTCGTAATTTTTTTTCAGTAAATGAAACGTACTGTTTACCATGGGATTGAGTGGAATGCTGGAATACAAATCCCAATCGTTGATAAGGAAAAAGTCATAGAAAATATCGATGATAATTCCAGCATATTTTCCATATTTCCCATCAATATGACGTTTGCTTCTGCGGGTTACGGGATGGATATCCGTAAAATAATCAATTTTACGATGAATCAGAAGCCCTTGCTTAATTTTTTCCGGATAATTAAGGTAATCCCTGCCTTTGACATAATCGCCCATAAAATTCCCCACGATAATTCCTTCTTCGTTTCCGGAAAGATATATGTGGGCGAGAAAATTCATTTTTAGTATGTTGGTATAATGATTATAACGCTTAAGTGCTCTATAAGTTATGAAAAATCACTAAAATTTCCTAATGAATATCGATGATTCTAAAATAAACTTATTTCTTTGGAATCATATTTTTCGAATCGGATTTGGAATATTCGCAATTTCCTTAAATAGCAAGTATTATTTTTCGACCCGATCTTTGAATCTATGTAATTTTCTTGCGCCGGAGGCGATCATCAAATGAAGAAGATATAGGGGATAATACAGATGATCCAAATGAACCGGACGATAAAAATATGAAGGGTTTCCGCGAATTAGGCCTTTATTCAAGACTTAATTCGAGTCATCTCTAATTCATCTGTAAATTCAGATAGTATTGAATCCCTTTCCCATTTCCGTCATGAAGCATCTTTTAACATTCAAGTATTTCTTTTTCAGGTTTTTGAATTTCATTTTCGCACACATAATTATATCCTTTGATTTATGGATATAGTATTCATATTCAAGTGCATTCTCAATGCTCTTAATACCGGTGCTGATATTGATCTTACGGATAGAGAAGTATAATTTCTAATTCCGGTCTACTAATCTTCCAGGGTTGAAATGTCCCCAACATCTTGTCCCAATAACCTTGCACGGATAACTCTTCTCATAATCTTTCCACTTCGGGTTTTTGGAAGGCTGTCCACAAAAACAACATGTGCAGGGCGTGCGATGGGTCCTATTTCTTCTTCCACATGTTTTTTGAGCTGGTTTGCCAGAGCATCGGAAGGGGTAATTCCCTGTCTCAGAATAACACTAACATGGATTATATTTCCCTTAAGAGGATCGGGAAGGCCGACAGCAGCAGCTTCCGCTATGGAAGGATGGCTTACCAGTGCGCTTTCAATTTCTGCAGACCCGAGCCGGTACCCACTCACTTTAAGAACATCGTCTATTCTTCCGATAACCCAAATATAGCCATCCTTGTCCATCCTGGCTGAGTCGCCACTTAAATACCAGCCCTGCTTCTTATATTGCTGCCAGTATTTTTCTAAAAACCGATCAGGATCACCAAGGATGGTGCGTGCCATTCCTGGCCATGGAGTTTTAATAATCAGGTTCCCCTCATTCCCAACCTCGGTTTCATTTCCTTTTTCATCTACCACGCCTATTTCTATTCCGAAAAATGGCAATGTTGCTGATCCGGGTTTTAATGGAGTAATGGGTAGAGGTGTAATCATTAAACCTGCAGTTTCAGTTTGCCACCAGGTATCTATTATGGGACAATTACTTTTTCCGATGACTTCATAATACCATTTCCAGGCTTCCGGATTAATTGGCTCTCCTACTGATCCAAGAAGACGCAGGCTACTGAGGTCGTGCCGTTCGGCCCAGGATGAGCCAAAACGCATGAGTCCGCGGATAGCTGTTGGAGAAGTGTAAAGAATATTTATTCCGTATTTTTCAATCATCTGCCACCATCGGTTTTAGGTGCACCTTCGTACATCATTACCGAAGCCCCATTGATAAGTGGGCCGTATACAATATATGAATGACCTGTAACCCAGCCGGGATCTGCTGCACACCACCACCTGTCCTTCGGTTGTATATCAAAGACATATTTCATGCTTGATGCAACAAAAACGGCATATCCTCCATGCACATGGATAAGTCCCTTTGGTTTCCCGGTTGTGCCACTGGTATACAAGATGTACAAAGGATCTTCAGCATCCATAATTTCGGTTTCACATTTTGCATTTGCAATGGGCATTCCCATCAAATCATGCCACCAAAAATCACGGTCATTTTCCATGTAACACTCTTCTCCTGTACGTTTAACCGTAATACAGGCTTCAATTGTAGGGGAACGTTTCATAGCTTCATTGGCGATATTTTTTAATTGAGAAGCTTTCCCTCTCCTGAATCCGCCATCGGCAGTTACAAGAATTCTGCTCTTGGCATCGGCAATTCTTTCCGCAAGGGCTTCGATACTAAAACCACCGTAAACGACCGAGTGTGGAGCACCAATTTTCGCGCAGGCAAGCATGGCAATCACCATCTCAGGTATCTGGGGCATATAGATGGTAACAATATCTCCCTTTTTGGCTCCCATGGCTTTTAAAACGTTTGCAAATTTAGAGACCTCACGGTTGAGAGCATGGTAGGAATAGGTGCGAAGATCTCCGGGTTCACCTTCCCAGATTATTGCCAGCTTATTTCGGGTTTCATTTCCCAGATGCCTGTCGATTGCACTTGCAATAATATTTGTCTTTCCTCCTGTAAACCACTTATAAAAAGGTTTTCCTGAGCTGTCAAGTACCTTATCCCATTTTTTGTACCAATGAATATCATTAGCTTCAGAAGCCCAAAATTTTTCAGGGTTTTTGATAGATTCCTGATAAATACTTTCATAATCTTTAACCCTCGCGTTTTTTATAACTTCTTTTGAAGGGTAGTAGAATCCGTTTTTGTTCTCAGCCATGATAGGTGTGTTTAGGTTTTGTAATTATGGAATCTCTGATAATACATTTATTTAGAATCAATAAAAATAATGATTTGATTTTAATCTCCAAAATATTATAAAGAAAATTTCTCACTTATTTTGAAAAAGATAAATTATTGCGGACTTTTAAGGTTTAGACGCAAGACTTTCCGTCTTGCGACTTAATTTATATTTTTCCCAATTGAAATTTTCCAGAAATTCAATGGCCTTAACTGCTCCCAGATTGAATAGGTTGATCTGTTCTTCTTTCTTCATATAAAAATTTAACCAGTTGAATTTCTTATCAGCGTCAATTAAACATATCAGTTGGCGGTAATCCGGATTTCTAAGCAGGAAGTCGTAATCATAAATTTGTCGCATTGTGCTTATGATTGCACCGGTAAAGTTGAACACACTTTTCGTTTTACTAAAAGTTTGCCGGTAGGTACTTAATCTCACTCCGAAGCTGGGCATCCTGGGAGGTTTATGGCCACGTCTATGGAAGACATGGATTGGAAAATTAGAAAGTATGCCTCCATCAACGAATTTGACGGAATGGGGTACTTCACCTGAATAACCGGCGAATTCGTCCCATCTTGTCACGTTTACCCTGCCTTTGTCAGGCAAATTCTTAACGGATAAGGGAGTGAAAAAGAATGGAATGGATATGGATGCCCTTGCAAATTTAGCCGGTGACACTTCTCCGGGTTTTTCCCAGTAGAGTGAGGCCATTTTAGGAAATTCGACTTTAGTATGTGTAGTTACTTCCGCAGTGATTATTGCAAGTCTGGCCTGAAAATCAGCATCCTCCGGATTGTTGATGTTTTTAATTCCTTTAGGAAGTGATTTTCTTAGATTGATCAGATCATTTGTTGTATTTATGCCTTCAAGTGTTAATATATTTTCAATCCATTTTTCAAAATTGGATCCGGGATTCATCCCAAGCTTTTCTTTTAAAACATGGTAAATCCTGAAGGCATTTATTGCAATAGTCCATCCGATCCCGCCTTTCTTCCTGATCACTTTTTTGAGTAGCTTCCTGATGTAGGGTGGTCCATCGATGAAGTCGAACAGATTCTTATCACTCAGGATTTCGATAATCTTTTCTGATACAGCCTGACCTGGTTTTCCAAGAGAGGCGACCAGCAAGGTATTTATAGCACCTGCAGAAGTCCCTGCCAGACTAAAAAAACGGATTCCGGCTTTTTCAAGAATGAAAGTATAACCAACCAGTGCTATACCAAGGACACCGCCTCCTTCCTGAACCAGATCTACATACTGATGTCCTTCCTCATCTTCAACATCTGAAAATCGTTTTCCCTTTAGCCTAAGGTTCTCAGCTCGTTCCAGAAGTGGAAGGATATCGGGGTTTTCTGTAAAGTCACTTACCATTATTGAGAATAATTACTATTGTGCATTTCTGACTGCAATTTACGCGCAGCTTATTATTTCGTTCCAAAAATCCGGTCGCCTGCATCCCCAAGTCCAGGTATAATATAGCCTTGATCCGTAAGTCCTTCATCCATAGCCGCAAGATAAATCATGACATCCGGATGATCATTTTCGATTTTATTAACTCCTTCAGGCGTGCCAACGATGCACACAAGTTTTATACTTTTTGCCCCTTTATCTTTCAGAGCTTGTATGGAAGCAGATGCACTTCCTCCCGTGGCCAGCATTGGATCGAGAACCATTACTACAGCATCAGAAAGTTCCGCGGGGAATTTCGCGTAATACGATATTGGCAACAGGCTTTCATGATCCCGATAAATTCCGATATGGCCTATCTTCGCTGCGGGTATCAATGTCGTAATTCCATCCACCATGCCTAGTCCTGCTCTTAAAACAGGAACCAGAATAATATTGTTTATTAATTCTGAAGCATAACATCCGCAAACCGGCGTTTCTATATAAACTTCCTTTAAGGGGAGGTCCCGGGTTATCTCAAAGGCCATAAGGCCTGAAACTTCATTCAGGCTTTGCCTGAAATCTTTTGTGTCGGTTTCTTTTCTGCGTAATTGGGTAATTTTATGAGTGATGAGTGGGTGACTGATGATAGTTAACATTAATATCTGCTTTTTTGGGAAATTTATATTTTATGGATTAAATTTAAGGAATTTATTTAAGATACAGATTCAGTATTTATATTTTAATAGTATTTTATGATATTGAGGGATGTTATTTTTAAGGATTGGAAAACTTTGCTGGAATGGAGAAATGATCTGAATACGCGAAAAAACTCACGCGATATGAGCATTATTACTGAAAATGACCATAAATTATGGTTGCGAAATTTGCTTGAAGATAAATCCCGTATATTATTCATAGCTCAGGAGGATGGAAAAGATGTAGGTTCGGTACGGGCTGATTTTGATCAATCAAGCGGGTTGTACGAACTTTCGTGGAGTGTTGCTTCAAATGAAAGGGGTAAAGGAATCGGCACGAAAATGGTAAAGCTAATGGCTGAGAAGCTAAATAGGAAGATCAGGGCTGAGATTAAAAAAGAGAATGTTCCATCAATAAAGATTGCAGAGCATGTGGGCATGAAATTCCATCATGAGAGCGATGGAATACTTCATTATGTATTTTCAGATGAAACAGATAATTGATTTATTTTGAGAAAAGATTAATTATGGAGAATTTTCTTTTTATGAAAAATCCTTAGGCGATCCAGACAGAAACGTCATCCACACTTACAGTCGTTATTTCCAGCTTGTTCTTTTTTCTGTATCCCATGATCTCCTGATGTAGCTTCCCGGGTTTATCAACCTCTTTAACCTTTTCAATTGTTGTATAACCTAACTTCTGCAAGACATCCACCCATTCGGCAGGGATTCCCGCATCTGTATATTTAACCGGTTCATCAGCCGCAGTCTGTTGCTTTTTCTCTGGTTTCATTTGTGGAAAGAACAACACATCCTGAATTGAAGCCGAATTTGTCATGATCATTGCCAGCCGGTCAATTCCAATTCCAAGTCCAGCAGTAGGAGGCATACCATATTCAAGAGCTCTCAGAAAGTCCTCATCCAGGAGCATTGCCTCCTCATCACCACGTTTGCCCAGAATTAGCTGTGATTCGAATCTTTCGCGCTGATCAATTGGGTCGTTTAATTCAGAAAAGGAATTGCATAATTCTTTACCATTGCAAATAGCCTCGAACCTTTCAACAAGTCCTTCAGTGGAACGATGTTTCTTTGCCAGAGGTGACATTTCCACAGGATAATCGGTTATAAACGTAGGCTGAATAAGGTGAGATTCACATTTCTCTCCAAAAATCTCATCGACAATTTTTCCTTTGCCCATACTTTCATCCAGTTCAATGCCCAGGCTGACTGCCGTTTCTCTCAACTCTGCTTCGTTCATCGAACTGATATCAATTCCAGTATATTCTTTTATTGCTTCAAACATGGTGTAGCGCTTCCAGGGACGCTTAAAATCGATCTGATGTTCACCTACCTGAACTAATGTTTTTCCATGAAGGTCCATTGCTGCCTTTTCAATCATTTCTTCAACAAGATCCATCATCCAATGATAATCTTTATAGGCAACATATAACTCTATCTGAGTAAATTCCGGATTATGAAACCGGCTCATTCCTTCATTCCTGAAATCTTTTGAAAACTCGTATACTCCCTCAAACCCTCCGACAATAAGTCTTTTTAGGTAGAGTTCATTTGCGATACGTAGATATAAGGTCTGATCCAGTGTGTTGTGGAAGGTCTTGAAAGGTCTGGCTGCTGCTCCTCCGTATAAAGGTTGAAGTATGGGAGTTTCTACTTCCAGATAATCTTTTTTGTTGAGAAACTCACGAATGGAATTTACCAGCATTGTGCGCAGTTTGAATGTCTTTCGTACATGCGGATTTACAATGAGGTCCACGTAACGCTGACGGTATCTCTGCTCCGGGTCAGTGAAAGCATCGTAGGTTATCCCTTCTTTTACCTTCACAACAGGAAGAGGGCGAAGGGATTTACTTAAGACTTTCAGCTCCTTAACGTTTACAGTGATTTCACCAACCTGTGTAATGAAAACCTCCCCTTTTATTCCTATAATATCGCCAATATCAAGGAGTTTCTTGAATACGGTATTGTACATTGTTTTATCTTCACCTTCACATATAGTATCGCGGTGGAGGTAAACCTGAATCCTGCCCGATGCATCCTGAAGCTCTGCAAAAGAAGCGCTTCCCATTATCCTTCGACTCATAATTCTTCCGGCAAGACTGACTTCCTGAAATTTCTTTTTATCAGCCTCAAATGTTTCCCTGATCTCCTTTGTAGTTACATTTACCGGATAGCCTTCTGCCGGATAGGGGTCTATACCTAAATTTCTTAATTCATTAAGGGATGCTCGTCTTATTTGCTCCTGCTCGCTGAGGATATGTGCACTCATTTTATTACATTTGATTTTTTGCAAAGATAATGAAAGGTATTTAATCAGTACTATAAGTTTTTTCTTCTGAATACCCGACGAGTTTTAGATGTTTTTCACATTAATCAGAAACAATCAGAAGTAAATACGGTTTGGATAAAACTATTAGTTCAGAAATGATTGGTCATTTAGTTTGACATGAAGCAGGAAAACACCTGAAAAATTATTTAAAAGTGAGGTTGTAAATGCTGAAGAATTGGGTAATAAAAGAGCAGGGAGAAGAAGGAGAGATTTGTCATCTGATGACTGTTCTTGGTGTCGACAGGGCAATAGCCAATCTCTTATGGCAGAGAAATATAAAAACATTTGAACAGGCCCGCGACTTTTTCCGTCCCAGGCTGGATCAGCTTCACGATCCTTTTCTTATGAAGGATATGGATAAAGCTGTGGAAAGGATACAGGAGGCTATTCGTCAAAATGAAGGCTTGATGGTATATGGGGATTATGATGTGGACGGAACAACAGCCGTTGCTCTGGTGTATAGTTACTTCAGGGATTTTTTTAAATCAATCGATTATTATATTCCCGACAGATATTCCGAGGGCTATGGTATATCTTTCAAAAGTATTGATTATGCTCTTGAGAAAGGGTATAAGCTTATTATTGCACTCGACTGTGGCATTAAGGCAAATGAGAAAGTTGCCTATGCCCGTGAAAGAGGAATAGATTTTATTATTTGCGACCATCATACGCCG
>CAJDXG010000018.1_pt1 | contig 11165 bp, 9 predicted proteins | sample 7391801 | NCBI WGS metagenome assembly CAJDXG01 (sample SAMEA7055713, study PRJEB34461) | soil metagenome | biome: terrestrial ecosystem; feature: Peninsula; material: soil | place: Antarctica | collected 2016 | reverse complement strand
GCACCAATATGTTGGGTAATTCCACCTGCTTCACCGGCAATAACATTTGCACTACGTATATAATCCAGTAGTTTTGTTTTGCCATGATCGACATGTCCCATTACAGTTACAATCGGTGATCTCGGTTTTAAATGCTCAGGAAGGTCTTCTTCTTCCGCAAAGGTATCCTGAAGATCCACGCTTACGAATTCTACCTGATGGTCGAATTCATCTGCAACAAGGGCCAGAGTTTCTGCATCGAGACGTTGATTAATAGAAACCAACAAACCAAGGTTCATGCAGGTTTGAATTACCTCATTTACAGGGACGTTCATAAGGCTTGCAAGCTCGCTTACAGATACAAATTCAGTTACCTTGATGATATTTTCTTCCTTTTCCTGAATATCTATTTCAGCCTGACGACGTTGTTGATAGGTGTCCCGTTTCTCTTTACGGTATCGGGAGCCTTTCGATTTACCTTTGGAGGTAAGTTTGGCAAGAGTATCTTTTATTTGTTTTGCTACATCTTCTTCAGAAACTTCAGGTCTGTGTAATTTTCTTTTTTTCTTTTTTAGAGAAGAATCTTCCGTTTTACCAACTTGTTTCTTATCTCTGGTAACATCCACTTTGCCTGTTGGGGCATCTTTTCTTATCCGTTTCCGTTTCCGCTTACTATCCGCGCGTTCCGGCTGGCCACTGCTTGATGCTACTGGTTTTTTCTTTGTTTCGGTTCTTTTTTCCGGCAATTCTATCCGTCCTACAACAGTGGGTCCTGTAAGTTTATGAAATTTTGTAGGAATCATATCCTCTTCCTGAGCTTTAGGAATACTTGTTTCTATATCCTTGTCAGGGATTTTTTCCGTAACAGTTTCCGTAGCAGTTTCCGCAGCAGTTTCCACTTCAGGAGGTGAAGCTTCTTTCAGAGGAACAGCAGGTTCTTCTTTGGCTTCAGCAGGTTCTTCAGTAGGCAGGGGTTCCACTTCTTTCTTTGCTTCGACTTTCTTTTTCTTTTTTCCGGACAATTCAGCGAGATCTATTTTCCCAACAACTTTAACATCGACAGATTTTCTTTTTTCTATTTCAGTTATTTCAGTTATTTCAGGAGAAGAATCAGGTAGTTTTTCTTCCTCCGGCAATTTTGCTTTATCCTTAATTTCCTTAGGTGCTTCAGTTTCAGCGGTAGTTTTTTCCTTCTGCTTAACAGATTCAGTCACATCAGCCATTTTTGGCTTTTCAACAACTTTCTTTTTTCTTTTTACCTGATCAAGATCGACCTTACCAACGACTTTTATATCTATGGTGGGTTTTTTTTCTTCTGGTGCTATTTCAATTATTTTTTCAGGCTTTTTAGGTTCTGATTTGGGAGTTGCAGAAGAACGATCTTTAATTAATAGTTCTTCCACTTCTTCGGGCTCTATAATTTCTTTAACATCATCGAGGCTGACACTGTCTTTCCGTTCCCTGAGGTTTTTAAGACTAAATTTCTCCGATTTCTTTTTTTCGTCCAGGTCTGAACTATATTCCTTGATGAGCAATGAGTATAGGACGCCATCAATCTTTGAATTTGGACCTGGATCGATACTATGACCCTTTTTATGGAGAAATTCCACAATCGTAGAAATTCCCACGTTAAATTCCCGTGCGGCCTTACTTAATCTTATCGCTTTGTTTTCTGTCATGCTCTGAATTAACCTGTTTTTTTGCAGAAACCGCTAAATTAATACATTCATCTTAACTTAATCAAATTCTGCTCTTAATATTCTGACTACCTCTTTAATTGTCTCTTCTTCAAGGTCTGTTCTTGAAATCAACTCCTTTTCGCTTAATTCCAATACGGATTTTGCAGTATCACAACCAACAGCCTTTAATTCGTCAATAATCCAGCCTTCTATTTCATCTGCAAATTCTTCGAGGTTTACATCTTCATCCCCCTCGTCCCCTGCTTCTCGATAAACATCTATTTCATATCCGGTAAGCATACTGGCAAGACGGATGTTGAGTCCTCCTTTTCCGATAGCCAAAGAAACTTCTTTTGGCTCCAGAAACACATCTGCTTTTTTTTCTTCCTCGTTTATTTTGATGTGGCTGATCTTAGCCGGGCTCAATGATCTGGTAATGAATAACTGAATATTGTTCGTATAATTTATAACATCTATATTTTCATTTTTCAATTCCCTTACAATTCCATGGATACGGGATCCTTTCATTCCTACGCAGGCACCAACAGGATCAATTCTTTCATCATAGGATTCAACCGCTACCTTAGCTCGTTCGCCCGGAATCCGCTGGATGTTTTTAATAGTTATCAATCCGTCAAATATTTCAGGTACTTCCAGTTCAAACAAGCGTTCCAGAAACACGGGAGAAGTTCGGGAAAGGATGATCAGCGGATTGTTATTTTTCATATCTACCTTAATAACAACGGCACGGATAGTGTCTCCTTTTCGAAAATAATCTGTTGGAATTTGTTCCGATTTGGGGAGTATGAGTTCGTTCCCTTCATCGTCCAGAATAAGGATTTCTCTTTTCCATACCTGATAGACGTCTCCGGTGATAATCTCTCCGATACGATCCTTATATTTCGCGTAAACGTTGTTTTTTTCAAGTTCCAGGATCCTCGCAGTAAGATTTTGGCGCAATGCAAGTATAGCACGCCTTCCAAAACTAAGCAATTTGACTTCATCGGTTACATCTTCTCCTATCTCATAATCTTCATCTATCAATTTTGCTTTTGAAAGAGGAATTTGAAGGTTGGGATCTTCCACTTCACCATCTTCAACAACCTCACGGTTCCTCCATATTTCGAAATCTCCTTTATCAATATTTATAATGATATCAAAGTTTTCGTCCGAACCGTATCTCTTTATAAGCATACTTCGAAATACATCTTCAAGAACGCTCATCATCGTAACCCTGTCGATGTTCTTGAGTTCTTTAAATTCCGAAAAAGTGTCTGTTAGATTTACATTTTCCATTTCCTTGTTTAAAAACTTTATTAAAAAGAAACTACTGCTTTAGTGGTTTTAATTTCTTCGAATGTTAAATATTTACTTTCTTTTAGAATTTTTTTCTTCTTACTTCCTTTATCTTTAATGCTTTGCTTGTGTTCCATTGTAATGCCTTCCGGGGTATGCGAAAGGAGCACTCCCTTTAGCTTCTCGCCATTCTGAAGAACAACCTGTATCTGCTTTCCAAGGTACTTTTCATATTGTCCGCTCACTTTAAATGGAAAAGACAAGCCTGGAGAAGACACCTCTAATTCATAATCTTCCACTTCCCGGTCCATTTCGGAATTAAGAAAGCGGCTGATCTCAACACATTCTTCAATAGTGATCCCATCAGGTTTGTCCACATATACATGTATACTATTCCGGGTATTTACCTGTATATCAACAAGAAAAATATCTGATTGAGCTACTTTTCCATTAACGAGCACTTCTATGTTTTCCTTCGATATCATATTTTCAGGAACAAAATAGGGGACATTTGTCCCCTGCTATTCATCTCCTAACGGGCGCAAAACTACAAATAATCATTTAGAATACAAAATTTTAGCAGTTTTTTTCACTAAGCAGTTTTTTAATAATTCTTTTAATTATTTGTAGTACTTTCAATTTAAAAATAAGGGAACCCTTATAATTAGCATTTCTTATTCAAACCTAAAAAATTATCTCCTTATAATCATTTTATGTCTGAACAGCTTTGCTATGACAAATAATGGCTTTAAATTTGAAAAGTAATAAACTTAGCCATCTCATTTTGAGCATTATTCCTGTAAACAAGCGAAAAATCATAAACGATCCCGTTCATGGGTTTATTAGTTTCCCTTATGATATTGTATTTGATCTTGTTGAGCATCCCTGGTTTCAAAGGCTTCGGCGAATCAAGCAATTAGGCCTCACCCACTACGTATACCCTGGAACCGAGCATACCCGATTTCAACATGCCCTCGGGGCCACTTTTCTCATGGAATCAGCGATACGGGTTATCCGTTCAAAGGGCCATGAAATTAGTGAAGCAGAAGCAGAAGCCGTAACCATAGCCATTCTGTTACATGACATTGGTCACGGTCCTTATTCCCATACCCTTGAAAGCACTCTAATTGAAGGAACAAGTCATGAAGAAATTTCCTTGTTGTATATGGAGAGCCTTAATAAGAGTATGGATGGAAAGCTTAAGCTTGCAATAGATATTTTCATGGACAGGTATCCTAAGAAATTCCTTCACCAACTTGTTTCAAGTCAGTTGGATATGGACAGACTTGATTATCTGAAGCGTGACAGTTTTTTCTCGGGGGTTACTGAAGGACTTATTGGTTCCGACCGAATAATTAAAATGTTAAATGTAAGAAATGACCAGTTGGTTGTTGACATCAAAGGAATTTATAGTATTGAAAAGTTTCTGGTAGCCCGAAGGTTAATGTACTGGCAGGTTTATTTTCACAAGACTACAATTGCTGCAGAAAACCTCTTATTGATGATTCTCAAAAGGGCTCGAAAGCTTACATCTCAAGGAGAAAAATTATTTTCCACTCCGGCACTTAGCTTTTTCCTGGAAAACAGAGTAGGTCGTACCGGATTCTTCACAACAGATAAAGAAGAAATTCTTGAGCATTTTAGTCAGTTGGACGACAATGATATTCTAAGTGCCATAAAAGTTTGGTCTCACAATAAAGATAAAGTACTTTCCTGCTTGAGTAACATGCTTATTAACCGTTCTCTTTTTAGAACGAGGGTAAAGAATGAGGACATTACATCATCAGAGTTTTTGAAAATAAAAAAAGTTATCAAGGAAAAATATCAAATAAGTGATGAAGAAGCAGACTATTTTATCATAAAAGGCGAGATCAGCAACTACGCATACAATTCACTTGATGACAGAATAAAAATCTTACATAAAGACGAATCTATTCAGGACATTACTGAAGCCTCTGACATGTTAAATGTTGCTGTTCTGTCTAAAAATGTACGGAAATATTTCCTGTGCTATCCGAAAGACATTGCTATAGATTTTGAATAAACATCCATTTGTCATGGAGAATTAAATTTTTAAACTATAGAAAAAACGTATCGTTTTTTAAATATGTATTAGTTTTGTCAATGTCATTTAACCTATGGATGGTTACTATCCATATTTATTATTTACTTAAATTAATTCATTAGTTATGAATTTCACAGCCAAAATGATCGCCAATTTTCTGAATGGTCAGATAGAGGGTGATCCTGAAGTAGAAGTGCACAATATATCTAAAATTGAAGAAGGCACTCCAGGAACCCTTTCCTTCCTTGCCAATCCAAAATATGAAAAATACATTTATACTACTTCAGCATCAATTGTTCTGGTAAACAATGATTTTAAGCCCACGAAACAAGTTACCTCAACATTAATAAGGGTTGTTAATGCTTACCATGCATTTGCTTCATTACTTGAACTCTATCAGCAATCCAAACCTGTAAAAAAGGGTATCCATGAGTTGGCCTGCATTCAGGATGGGGTTAAACTTGGGGAAGATATTTACATTGGTGAATACACGATTATTGGACAAAATGCACGGATTTCAAATAATGTTCAAATTTATCCACAAGTCTATGTGGGTGAAAATGTTGATATTGGCGAAGGCAGTATTATCCATCCCGGCGTGAAAATTTACGAAGGATGTAAAATCGGGAAAAATTGTGTTCTTCATGCAGGAGTTGTTATTGGAGCTGATGGTTTTGGCTTTGCCCCTCAGGAGGACAATAATTATAAAAAGATCCCCCAGATTGGGATAGTCATTCTGGAGGATGATGTAGAAATAGGGGCCAATACCTGCATTGACCGAGCTACCATGGGAGCTACAATAATACATAAGGGTGTAAAACTGGATAACCTCATTCAGATCGGGCATAATGTGGAGATTGGGAAAAATACGGTTATGGCCGCACAAACCGGGATAGCTGGTTCCACTAAGATTGGGGATAATTGTATGTTCGCTGCCCAGGTAGGTCTCGTTGGACATATAAACATTGGGAATAATGTAAAGATCGGAGGGCAGGCAGGTGTATTTCGGGACGCTCCTGATAATGATATTTTGCAGGGATCACCGGCCTTTAGCTACAGAGGTTTCTGGAAATCCCAAGCAGTTTTCACAAAGCTTCCTGAAATGAGAAAACAGCTTAACGAATTGGAACGGGAGGTAAAAAAATTAAATAAAGAATAATCCCGATTTTCGAATCAAATAATATTTAGATCATAACTTCCTGAACAAAAGCTATCATAAAATCGACTAGAATATTCACTTTGTATATAATCAATCGATTTTTAGTATATTGCGGCAATTTTACAAAATCTCCAATATGGAATTATGGCAGAAAAACAGAAAACGATAGGCAAAGCTATAAGCTTAAAAGGTAAGGGGTTACATTCTGGAATTGATGTTGAAATTACGCTAAATCCGGCACCCGTCAATCATGGTTTTGTTTTTCAGCGAACCGATTTACCAGGCAAGCCTCTAATTAGGGCACTAGCCGAAAACGTAACAGAGACTTCACGAGGAACGACCCTGGAAGAAAACGGAGCAAGCGTAGCCACTATTGAACATTGTCTTGCTGCTTGCGCAGGAATGGAACTCGACAATGTTCTTATTGGAATTACTGGTCCTGAAGCACCTATTCTTGAAGGAAGCTCAGCAAGTTATGTAAACGCCATTCTGGAGTCCGGTATCATAGAGCAGGAAGCGGAGAAAATTTATTTTACACCTTCTGAGAAAGTTGAATATTATGATGAGGAAAAAGGTGTTCACATAATTGCATATCCTGATGAACAATTGAGCATCAACGTACTTATTGATTATAATTCTAAAGTTCTTGGAAATCAATATGCTACTCTTGATGATTTGAAAAAGTTCAAGGATGAAATCGCACCTAGTCGTACTTTTGTCTTTCTTCATGAATTGGAGTTTCTGGCAAAGCATAATCTGATAAAAGGTGGAGACCTGAATAATGCCATTGTGATTATGGACAGGCAGGTAAGTCAGGAAGAGCTCGATCGCCTTGCAGAACTTTTCGATAAACCAAAAATCAAAGTAAAACCGGAAGGTGTTCTAAATAATATTGATCTTCGTTTTCCCAATGAGCCCGCGAGGCATAAGCTACTGGACTTGCTGGGAGATATTTCTCTTATTGGGATGCCATTTAAGGGTAAGATTATAGCCCAACGTCCGGGCCATTATGCTAATAATGAATTTGCAAGGATACTTCGGCAGATGGCTAAAAAGGATAAGCTGATAAAAAATGTTCCAAAATATGATCCTAATATTGAACCACTTCTGGATGTTATGGCTATTAGGAACATTCTTCCCCACCGCTCTCCTTTCCTGCTGGTTGATAAAATAATTAGTAGGGACGATAAGACCGTATTGGGAATAAAGAATGTGACTATGAATGAACCGTTTTTTGTTGGCCATTTTCCTGAAGAACCCGTAATGCCGGGTGTTCTCATTGTTGAGGCCATGGCTCAGGTAGGTGGTTTACTGGTATTAAATTCCGTTCCGGATCCTGAAAATTACCTTACCTATTTCCTGAAAATTGATAAGGTACGCTTCAAACGAAAAGTCGTACCCGGAGATACACTTATTTTGAAAATGACACTCCTGGAGCCCATGCGGCGAGGAATAGCTATTATGTTTGGAGAAGCGTTTGTTGGAGATCAGCTTGTAACAGAAGGCGAATTAATGGCACAGATCTTAAAAATCAAATAATAACATGACTTCAAAATTAGTAAATGTACACCCAAAGGCTCAGATCGGGGAGAACGTGAACATTGAGCCATTTGCCACTGTTCACGAAGACGTTATTATAGGAGATGGGACGTGGATTGGAGCCAACTCAGTTATCATGAATGGCGCGAGAATAGGGAAAAATTGTCAGATTCATCCAGGAGCAGTCGTTTCAGGGATTCCTCAGGATTTAAAGTTTGACGGGGAATATTCAACGGTAGAGATCGGCGACAACACCTTCATACGGGAGTTTGTTACGGTTCATCGCGGTACCAATGCAAAAAATAAAACCCTTATTGGCAACAATTGCCTAATCATGGCTTATGCTCACGTGGCACACGACTGCATACTTGGAAATCATTGTATAATGGGAAGTTATGCCGGTCTTGCCGGTGAAGTGATTATGGATGATTGGGCCATCCTTAGTGCCGGAAGCCTCGTTCACCAGTTTGTCCGTATAGGTTCCCATGCTATGATCCAGGGGGGCAGCAAGGTTACAAAAGATGTTCCCCCCTATAGTCTTGCCGGAAGAGAGCCCCTAACATTTTCGGGGATTAATTCTGTCGGACTCAGGCGAAGGAATTTTGCTAATGAATCCATATATGAAATTCAGGAAATATACCGGATTATTTATCAGAAGAACCTAAACATTTCTGATGCTGTTGACTTCATTGAGGCAAGTCTTCCTGCCACCAGGGAAAGGGATGAGATTATTATATTCATTAGGAATTCGAAGAGGGGGATTATTAAGGGATATTTTGACTTGAAAGAAGGGTGAATTAGTTTGGAGTTTGAGTGAGAAGCAGGAATTAGTTTGGAGTTTGAGTAGAGAGCAAGGAAGAAGGATGTCATACTTGATTGAACTAATCTCCTCAATTTAAATCTTGCTAAATACTCACAACTCAATACTTCTTCAATCCGTCCCAGCCCTGTGCTGTTAACGGAACTTCATTTCCTTCTTTGGTTACTAAATTTGTTCCATCTTCTTTTTCAGTTATGTTACCAATAATAGAAATTCCGTCAATGGATGATATTTTATCATATTCTGAAAGGGGGACTGTAAACAACAATTCATAATCCTCGCCACCATGCAAGGCACAAATTAGTGGTTCCATATTGAACTCATCTGCGGTCTGAATGGTTTGAGGATGAATGGGTATTTTCTCATGATATAGTCTGCATCCTACCTTTGAATTCTCGCAAATGTGAAGGATTTCTGAAGAAAGTCCGTCAGAAATATCAATCATGGAATGGATCATTACCTTATTCTCATATAAAGACTGAATAGTCATTTTTCCTGCTTCGGGTTTTAACTGCCGCTCCAGAATGTAATCGTACCCTGAAAGCACAGGCTGAAGCGAAGGATTATCCTTATAAATTGATTTCTCTCTCTCCAAAACCTGAAGTCCAAGGTATGCTGCGCCGAGGTCACCACTAACACAAATCAGGTCGTTGACTTTTGCCCCGTTCCGGTATTTAATATTTTCCTTCATAGCTTCTCCAATAGCGGTGATGCTTATAGCCAATCCGGTAAGTGAAGATACTGTGTCCCCACCAACAAGGTCAATCTCATATTTTTCGCAGGCAAGTCTTATCCCTGAATATAATTCTTCCACCGCCTCAACCGAAAATTTAGATGAAAGGGCTATTGAAACAGTTATCTGCTGAGGTTGTGCGTTCATCGCGTAAACATCGGAAAGGTTAATAATTACTGCTTTATATCCAAGATGTTTAAGTGGAGTATAAACCAGATCGAAATGAATTCCTTCCATGAGCATGTCGGTAGTAACAAGCATGCATTTTTCTCCACCTTCGATAACAGCAGCATCATCTCCAATTCCAAATATGGTGGATGGATTCTTTTTGAGGAAATCTTTAGTGAGGCGGTTAATCAGGCTAAATTCGCCTAATTCTGAAAGTGGAGTAGGTTTTTTGGCGGGCATATGAGTATAATTTATAAAATAATACAGGTTTGATTAATTTTTGATAAAAATAAAACAATTTTATAAGAACCCACGTTAAACATGATTATAACGACAATCATATAATCATTTTGGAATCCAGACTTTCAGAGCGAACATTTGATGGAAATTGTTGTAGAAATGGTTTTCAATCAAATTTTTAAATTCAATCAAATTATGAAAAGAATATTTTCTTCCACAGTTGCAATATTAATATTCACAGCCATTTTTATTTCTTCCTGTGAAAAAGATAAAGATCCTGGAGCACCTAAATTACCTCCTGTCAGTTCTCTGATATTAAATACAAAAGATTTTGATAATCCTTCTGACACACTGAGTAAAAAGTCCGCATCGGAAACTACGATCACCCATTATTATAACTGGGGACATTCGATAGGTGTGGTTGCTTTTTGGAATACCTATCTCACTTTAAATTTAGCGATTCCGGTCTTTGCTTATGAAGAAATATTAAAGCATAAGGCTGAATATTTAGGCGATAATAAATGGGAATGGTCGGTTGATTTTAATCATTTCAACCAAATTTATACTGCTCGTTTGATTGCCTACCGGGTTTCCGATGAGGATTACAAGGCGGAAATGTACATCGGCCAAAGTGGAGGGTTTAAGGAATTCAAATGGTTTGAAGGAACGGTTAACTATGACCGTACACATGCTTTCTGGACTATGTTTGAAAGTCCTCAAAGCAATTCCAAATTGTTCGAAATTGAGTGGAACAAAGACTGGGGAAAAAATTCTGAAAATATTATTTACACCTTAGTAAAAACAGATAATCCTGAAAAAGATAGCTACATTCTTTATAATTATGATCCTATTCTCAACTTTAATTCTTCCTATAAGGTAAAACTTTCCAATAACACAACCTCTATTGAATGGAGTACAGATACCCGAGCTGGCCATGTTAAGGATTTCGGTCGTTTCAAGGACAATATGTGGCATTGCTGGAATGAATTCCTGATGGATGTTGAATGTCAGTAATAGTCTGTTTTGTTATATTCTTTTATGAGATTGTAAGTTTTACAACTTTAGTTGGTTTTTCTGTTTTTGGGAGGGAAGGAAGGACTTAAAGGACAGGGGGGACAAGGGGGACATAAAGGACAAGGGAGGCATAAAGGACTAGAAGTAGAAGAAGTACACGTAGTACAAGAAGTACAAGAAGTACAAGAAGTACAAGAAGTACAAGAAGTACACGTAGTACAAGAAGTACATGTAGTACAAGTAGTACAAGTAGTACACGTAGTACAAGAAGTATAAGAAGCCCAAGAAGTACACGTAGCCCAAGAAGTACACGTAGTCCAAGAAGTCCAAGAAGTCCAAGAAGTATAAGAAGTCCAAGAAGTACAAGAAGTACACGTAGTCCAAGAAGTCCAAGAAGTATAAGAAGTCCAAGAAGTACAAGAAGTACACGTAGTACAAGAAGTACACGTAGTACAAGAAGTACAAGAAGTACA
>CAJDXG010000017.1_pt1 | contig 11172 bp, 7 predicted proteins | sample 7391801 | NCBI WGS metagenome assembly CAJDXG01 (sample SAMEA7055713, study PRJEB34461) | soil metagenome | biome: terrestrial ecosystem; feature: Peninsula; material: soil | place: Antarctica | collected 2016 | reverse complement strand
TCAGTGCGAAACACTCCGTGGTAATTCAGTAAATAAGTCTGTAAGCTGGCAAGGCAACACTGACGTATCATCCCTTGCCGGCATACCCGTCAGACTTCGTTTTTCAATGCGCTCCATGAGGCTGCATGCTTTTCAGTTTGTCGATTAACGATATATTTATTTTGTTAAGGATGGGAAAAGAGGAATATAATTAAATCCTACAAATAATATATTTATAACTCGCTGTAAGTTCCAGTTATCAATGTTTCAGGAATCTCTTGTAAAGAATTATTTTTAATGTTATACTTTATCTCCTCAATCCGCTGAATATTTTCTTCGCAAAATTTGAGCATAAAACTCATATTTCGCATAGAATGAGGGTGTAAAAATTCTGGTTTAATATCCTCCCAGGTCTGGATGGCTTGCATCTGCAGGGAGATAATCTGATATGTCTTAGCTTTCATCTCATCAAGCATGATTAACCTGGACATATCATCTGAAACATTTTTGAATTCCTGGTAATCCTCATCAATATTATACAACAGCAGAAACTCCTCGATCAGGCAGGACATTCTCTTAATGTTTGCGTACATCTGAATTACTACGTCTCTTTTCACATCTTCAGAGTTTAGGACAGAGTAATAAAAATCTGCTGCATTGTTGGCAATTCCACCAAGCTTTTCAAGCTCTTCTTTTGCATCGGGGATCTTAAGAAGGGACTTAAAAGCATTTTCAGGATACGGATTTTTTTTGTAAGGTACTTCCCACACATATGAATAATTATAATACAGTATATTTCTAAATATCTGTGAGTTAGGGTAAAGTTTCTCCAAGTTCTCAAGAACGATTTTGGCCTCTTTCCATTTTTCACCAAAAACATCTTTTGTATATCGGTTCATATAATCCCCGACAGCTTTTGTCTGGCTAGTATCAACAGGACTCCATGAGAAATCTGCAAGTGCATTAATTTCAAAATGATAAGCCGGATCGTATATACTGTAACTGGAGGCACCTTCAACCTTATCCTTATGTCCGAGTGCCAACATCTTATACGTGTTATCCAATCGCGACATTGAATAAGTGTAATGATAAGGGTAATTATAACCTGTCATTGGATATACCCATGATCGGAATCCCAATTCAGGGTTGGTTGTTTCGTAGGTGCCGACATATCTCCACCAATGAAACTGCATTACATCTTTCAATCCTTCGCGTTCTATTCTCTCCTCAAACTGAGGTGTCATCAGTTTTCTGTGGTCGAGCATGTCAGTCCATACTCCAATATGATTCATCCCTTTTGATTTCAGATATTTTGCCAGTTTAATCATATGGTCTATATAAATATCCTCTTCAGATGATTTCCTGACATCATTTGCATCCCACTCATACACTTCATCCATCTGTATATCGAACCAATCTATCCCGTTAGGCTTTAAGTATTTGTCAATAATATTATCGTAAATATCGTATAATACCTTATAGGTTTTTTTATTTGACGTTTTAAAACTATAACCTCTTGGTTGACCATTTTCATCAACTGAGCTTATTTCAGGTATTAGTCTTGGGATAAGTGTATTATGTCCCAAACTATTGAAACTAGGATATACAGTTACATGTTTTTTCTTGCCATATTTGATAAGTTCACCAAAAAAATCCTCCTCAAAAATTGTAGGGAGATAATCGAGTTTGTCCCATTTTCCTTTCTTTGGAGAATAAAATTCAATAAGTTTCGGGGTATTAAATTGCGGATACTTGTCGATTGGTAACATAAAAAACTCCAGTATTTCATTTCTGTACTGAACATCCCAGCATCCGTAAATACCAAGAGAAAGTGAATTCATTTTAATGCTGGCCATGTAATCGATCATGTCCTTGTAATCTTCCAGTGTCATCAGATCGGGTCCCCATTTATTTTCATTAAAGAGCCCCCTGTATTTAATGCTGGGATAATCACGGATCAGCAAACCTGGAATATTAAGTGAATGTCCATCGTCCGATTTTAATATAGAAAGAAGAGATTGTATTGCATAAAAAGTTCCGTCAGGGCCATTACCAGCTAATAAAAGGACCTCTGGATCTGAATAAATTACATATCCCTGTTCACCGGGATTATCACTTGTAAATTCGATATTGTTTTTACCAAGAGAATTCTTTAAAATTGGATATTTGTCTGGCTCACCGATAACAATTACATTTTTAAGCTCATTCAACGGTTCACTGATTATAGAAAGGTGATAACCGGTAGTCTGATAGATTTTAGTATTAAGCTCCTCAGCATTATTCAGATCGCTTTCCGTAGTTTTCGAATTAATCAGAATTTTTGTTTCCGTATTGATTCTAAATGGAACCTTACTAAGGAGTTTCACCTCTTTTGGTTGCGGGATTATTGACAGATCCTGGGCATACAGAAACCCAAATAATCCTAAAAACACGCATATTAACGAAATTCTTAAAAAATGGAAACTTGTAAATTTTTTCATGGGGATTTATATATAAATAAAGATTTAATTTGTTTTTCTTTAACCGGTAGATGAACAAAAGCTATTCCGTTAAGGCAAAATTAGTTTAACTCAGCGACTTAAATACTTTAAATGCCTTTTTTCTTTTAAAATCTTTAGTAAATATAAAAAACTAAATTCAAAACTCATTACCCGTTCCCCAAAAAATAAGTGTTGCAGCAACGCTGATCGCAAATAGGAAATGCGGTATATTTGTGTATACAGTTATAACGAAAGCTTAGCCCAGGATCACCCTCGCCCAAATGCCCGACGAGAAGCGTTACAATAAATTTTTGGATCAGTCTACAAACCTTAATTGAAATAGTTCGTTAATCAATTAATCGGCCATAGTGCCCTAAATTATTGGTTCTTCGACATAAATTTGATTTTCGATAGAGTATGCTAACATACCGAACACGACAATAAATCGCTTAAGCAGTAAAGTATTGTGGTTCATTGTTTTAATGTCTTATATCGAGAAGGCTTCCCTGTTTTTTTCTGGGACGCTTAACCCAACCAACAACCTTTGCGATGTTTATCGCAGTCAGGGAGGCGTTGAACTGAAAGTGTAATTTATTTTCGCTGCGTGCTTGCGAATCGGTCAGACCGGTAAATTTTTTGCCATCATGGTGTGAATTCCAGTCCAATTGGCTTTAACCTCGACGGTACAATATATATAAAAACTAACTATCCTAAAGTTTTTTATTATTACATGGAGGATTCTGATTCCTGGGTGAAATTGCAAGCAGATTTTTTATCCGATGTCAATGGTGGAATTGCATTTAGTCTTGGAGGAAAAGCTTTCGTTGGACTTGGTCAGGAAAATGCAATGTGGGAATATGACCCATCCCGATAATATATAAACATGAAAAAAACCATTCTAATTGCAATAGCATTGTTTCTGAGTTTCTTTGGTCAGGCTCAATTACCATAAAGGAATAGTTACATCAGTTAAACTATCCCCGGATTCCAGATATTTGATTTCAGGAGGTTCTGACAAGAAAGTCTATCTGTATGATTTGATAAAAAACGAGATTATCCATGAGTTTAGTGAACATACTGATGATATAACATCGGTAGCCTTCAGTCCCGATAATAAGACATTTACTTCTGCAAGTGGTGACCATTTGATTAGTGTCTATGATATTAATAATGGAATAATAGCATCTCTGGAGGGTCATAAAAATTGGGTAAGAGATATTTCATTCAGTTCAGATTCTACGAAGCTATTTTCCTGTGGGGATGATTCAAAGGTTATTATTTGGGATATTTCAAACAAAAACAACATAACTATCAAGGAATCTGCCCGGCCGTGTTCTAATTGGCTTTTGAGTATTGATATAAATGAAAACAGTAAAACCTATGTCTCAGGCGGAATGTATGGTAGTGTAATAATCGTCTGTAATTCCAGGACCTACATTACCCCAATAAATAAACCTATTACAAAAGTGCTATTTAAACCTGATGAGGGTGTTTTATTAAAGGTCGCATTGGCAACAAGAGGGAAAGGAGTAATCCTGATTGATGCAGATAAATTATTTTTCTTTATCAAAAGCGGCATCAAAGGCGGCATCAAAAGCAAGGTTGGATGATGGAAAGTCAATCTTGCGAACGAATTCACAAGCCTCTTTTGCTCCAAATTCTCTGTCCATACCACTGTCTTCCCATTCGATCGATAAAGGACCATTATATCCAATGCGATTAAGTGCCCTGATGATCTCTTCAAAATCTATATTTCCACGGCCGGGACTTCTGAAATCCCAGAATCTACCAGGTGATCCAAATTCAGTATGGCCACCAAAAACCCCAGCATCAACAGGTACGTTTGACCAACCCACATCTTTCATGTGTACATGAAAAATTCTATCAGAGAATTCGTAAATAAATTTAACATAATCAACCCCCTGATAACCGAGGTGAGACGGATCGTAGTTGAATCCAAAACTAGGATGATTTTTAAGCGCTTTTAAAGCTCTGCGTGATGAGGTAATATCAAAAGCAATTTCGGTAGGATGTACTTCCAGTGCAAAGACGACTCCAAGTTCCTTATACCTATTTAAGATTGGTAGCCAGCGTGCAGCAAAATCTGCATACCCCGCATCTATCATGGTCTGAGGAACCGATGGAAAAGAATAGTTAAGATGCCATATCGGGCTTCCTGTGAATCCGTTGACAATGGAAACGCCTAATCTTTTAGCTGCTTCTCCGGTTCGAATCAGTTCATTTGCAGCCCTCTGCCTTACCCCTTCAGGATCTCCATCACCCCAAATATATTCAGGAACTATACTTTTATGCCTTTCATCAATACGATCGGAGACAGCCTGACCAACAAGATGATTGGAGATGGAAAAGACCTTCAGGTTATATTTTTCCAGCATTTTTCTCTTTTGTTGGCAATATGCATCATCAGCTTTATCTACTTCAAAATGATCCCCCCAACAGGCGAGTTCCAAACCATCATAACCAAATGATTGTGCTTTCTGACAAACGGTTTCAAATGGTAAATCTGCCCATTGTCCTGTGAAAAGTGTAACTGGTCTGCTCATAATTATACATTTACTAAAGTGAAATAAACGTGTCCTCAATACTTTTCAATCCATGTGTAAAATTCTCAGAATTGTAACGATATACTAATGAATTAGTGACCTTATTGAGCATGTGATATTATTTATTTGCTTTTATCCGGCGCTTCCGGAATTGGCGGAACTGGTTTATACTGTTCTTTCATTTGATTCAGAATAACTTCTATTGCTTTATCCAGTTGTGCGTCTTCACCTTTAAATTCATCGTAAAGATTATTTTCGATATGAATATCCGGATCGACACCATAACCCTCAATGATCCATTTACTTTCTTCTGAGGAATAGGAGGCAAACTCAGGTTTGCGAAGATCTTGTCCATCAATAAAAGGCAAAGAACCGGTAATGCCAACAACCCCGCCCCAGGAACGCGTGCCGATTACAGTTCCCATTTTATTCTTTTCAAAGGAATAGGGAAAGAGATCTCCATCAGACGCTGAATACTTATCAATGAGCAATACTTTTGGTCCTAACATCATTTGACCCGGTACAGCCCTTCCTTCTGCAATATTCCTTCTCATTGTTGACCGTGTAACACTTCGTTTCAATCGTTCAATAATCATGGGTGAAACATTTCCGCCACCATTTCCACGATCGTCAATTATCAGTCCTTTCTTATTTAATTGAGGATAAAAATGCTTCGCGAATTCATTTAAGCCTTCCGGACCCATATCAGGAATGTGGATATAGCCGATTTGCCCATTCGTTTTTTTATTTACGTAATCTATGTTTTTTTGGACCCACCGGTAATAATACAGATGTGATTCATCCTCAATTGGTGAAATAATAACCTTTCTGCTTCCTTCAGGTTCTGGCCGATTATTAATGGTAAGCTCAAGGTTCATGTCGACTTTCCCAATAAGTAGAGAATAGATATCGTTTACATCCTTTGTACTGTTAGCATCAACAGCGATGATATAATCCCCTTCCTTAATATTAAGACCTGGTTCAGTTAAGGGTGAACGGAGTTCTTTGTTCCAGTTAGCCCCTTTAAGAATATCCTCAATCCTGAAATAACCAGAAGGGCTTTTACTTAGTTTAGCACCTAACAGACCCGTTTTAATCCTTTCAGGTTTAGGCTTTTCACCTGAATTAATATATGCGTGGCCAATACTTAATTCTCCAATCATTTCCCCGATAATGTAAGTGAGGTCGTCACGGGTCTTTACATAAGGAACCAGTTGACCGTATTTCTCCTTCATTTCTATCCAATCCACACCATGCATGTTAGGAACATAAAAGAAATCACGCATTTGTCTCCAGCTTTCATCAAAGATCTGTTTCCATTCGGCCGGGTAATCAACTTTTGCTTTCATTCCGGACAGGTCTATGGGCTCTGTAATATTAACAGTTGCAGTTGGTATATCGATAACAGAAAACTTTCCTTCTGAGCTGACAAGCATTTTTTTACCATTTCCGGCAAGGGTAAAATACAGATTTTTTCCTAGTTCAATTTCTTTTTTCTTTTCCAGATCGAATACTTTCGCCATGCTACCTTTTTCTCTCAAATAATCTATATAATATAACTTTCCGGCTGCTTCCTGCAGATTAAAATAATTCGATGCTCCAATAGGCAACGCTATTATCCTGTCTCCAATGCCTTCTATATCAATTTTTACATTTGGTACCTCAGGCTTAACATCCTTCTTTTTATCCTTATCTGCATTCTTGCTTTTAGCGGTGGTTTTTTCTTTTTCACTTTCTTCGGGCTCATCTGCTTTTAATTCCGGATTTTTGGGTGCGAAAGGAGAGGGAGTATCGTTTGCCAGGGTAACCAGAAATATTTTACTCATATCCTGATAAGCATGGTTCCATTCAGTACTGCTGTATATCGGACTAAAGTCACGGTCTGAAACAAAATAAAGATATTTTCCATCTTTTGAAAATTGCGGATTGCTGGAATCATACCAACTGTTTGTTACTTCAAATGTCTGTCTGTTTGCTGTTTTGTATAATTTAATGATTGAAAAGTCGTTCTGGTCAGTATAATCGTATGCAATCCATTTACTATCGGGAGACCAGCAGTACGAGTTGGGAATATTATATTTTGCTGTCTCGACCATGGTGGTTTTTCCGGTTTCAATGTCTATGTATGTCAACCTGAGCATTCGGTCGTTATATAGTATCTTTTTACTATCTGGTGACCATAATAAGTTGAAAATATAGCTATCTGCACCGCTTGTAAGTTGCTTTGCAGGATCAGAGCGGTCTGATTTCTGAATATAAATTTCAAATTCACCTGATTTATCTGAAAGATAGGCTATAAATTTACCATCGGGAGACCAATTAACATTCCTTTCATGAATTCCCGGTGATTGTGTAAGGTTAAACGTGACGCCTTTTTCAGCCGGAAGATTGAATACTTCTCCTCGTGCAGCAAAAACAAGCCGTTCTCCATTCGGGGATAAATCGACAGAGCGAATACTTTTGCTCACATCCTTGATTTCTGCACGCGCCATGGGTTCATCATTTGCGATACGTATATTGACAAGAGTATTTGAACCATCTTCAGTGTTCAGTTTATAAATGTAACCACCTTTCTCATAAACAATAAAATTCCCTCCTGAAGAGGGGAACTTCACATCATAGTCTTCGTATGAGGTCACTTTCTCTGTTTTTTTTGTATTTACATCATAGGAGAATATATTCATTCTCCGGTCACGGTCTGATAAAAACCATATTTTATTATTTATCCACATGGGGAAAACATCCTGTGTATTGTCATTTGTAATTTTTGTTATTTCATGGGTTTTCAGATCCATTATCCTTATATCATCGGCCATTCCACCCTTATAATATTTCCAGGTCCTGAATTCACGAAATACTTCATTAAACGCCAATTTAGTACCATCGGGTGAATAAGAGCAAAATCCCGCATAAGACAATGGCAATTGTTCCGATAATCCACCTTCTATAGAAACCTTGAACAGTGATCCTTTGAAATCGTTGAAAGTTTGTTTTCTTGAGCGATAAATAACGAATTTACTGTCTGGAGTCCATTCCATTACAATATTATTGGGACCCATTCTGTCTGAAACATCATCCCGGGAAAGAGTTGCTGTATAGGTGAGCCTTTTAGGGCTACCTCCCTCAGATGGCATAACAAATACTTCAGTGTTCCCATCGTACTGCCCGGTAAACGCAATGTATTTTCCATCGGGCGAAAAACGTGCAAACATTTCATAGCCAATATCAGAGGTGATTTTTCTCGCCATTCCACCTTCTGAACTGACAAGATAGAGGTCACCGGCAAATGAAAATACAATCTGATTTCCGTGAATGTTTGGAAATCTTAGTAGCCGGGCATTGTCCTGACTATATAAACTGAATGTGAATAGTATCGAAACCAGAAAAGTCAGGAAGAAAAATTTTGTAGTTGCTGAGTAAAAATTAAAAATTAACTTCATTATTTAAATTATTAAGTTTATATATTCAAAAATAATAAAATTAATTAAAACAATTCTATATTAACTATTAAACTCATCCTGTTTAAAACATAGTTCTACGACTCAATGGAATCATCTTATCTTTACACTTTAAAATTGGTGTCATTTATGAAGAGGTCTTTAATCAAGTTGATAGTTTTATTCTCAGTATTCGTTTTTTCCTCAAACAGTATAAGCAATGTTAATTTTGCCTCTTTTGATGATAATGAACGTGGAAATGAGATTCCATTTATTTTCAGTGCAGATACCATTTGGGCAGATTCCGTATTGAACTCCCTTTCACTGGAAGAGAAAATTGCTCAACTGATTATGGTTGCTGCTTATTCTAATAAGGGCGCCGATCATATCATTGAAGTATCAAAACTGATTGAAAAGTATCATATCGGAGGACTTATTTTCTTCCAGGGAGGACCTGTGAGACAGGCCAATATGACAAATCATTTTCAGAAAATATCCAGAACTCCATTGATGATAGCAATGGATGCTGAATGGGGATTAGGTATGCGTTTGGACAGTGTGATTTCATACCCAAAACAAATGATGCTCGGAGCTATTCAGGATGATGCCCTTATTTATCAAATGGGCATTGATATTGGCAAGCAATTGCGCAGGATTGGCGTACATATCAATTTTGCCCCTGTAGTTGACATCAACAATAATCCTGCTAATCCGGTTATCAATTCACGCTCATTTGGCGAGGACAGGTTGAATGTTGCCCAAAAAGGTCTTTTATATTCTCAAGGATTGCAAAATTCTGGCGTTATCTCGTCTTTTAAACATTTTCCCGGACACGGAGATACCGATGCAGATTCCCACTTTTCCCTGCCGGTAATTAAGCATGATATGGAAAGGTTGGATTCTCTGGAGTTATTTCCGTTTAAATATGGCATTCAACATGGCATTTCAGGGATCATGATAGGTCATCTTAATATTCCGGCACTCGATTCAACAGTTAATCTTGCATCCTCACTTTCTCCTCAAATCATAAATGATTATCTTAAATTAACGCTTCAATATAAAGGATTGATTTTTACGGATGCTCTTAATATGAAGGGAGTTAGTTCGTTTTTTAAGCCCGGAGAAGTAGAGTTGGCAGCCTTTATCGCCGGTAATGATGTCCTTTTGATGCCAGCAGATGTGCCCAGAGCAATTTCTGAAATAAAAAAAGCGATCATAAGCGGAGAAATAAATGAACAACAATTAGATGCAAGTTGCAGAAAAATATTAATTGCTAAATCATGGTTGGGTTTACCTGGTTTAAAACCGGTTGTCGTTAAATCCCTCCATGCTGATCTTAATAATCCAAATTATGAAGTGTTGAGACGTGAATTGGTGCGGAATTCCTTTACAGTGATAAAGAATGAAAATGCGCTTATTCCTTTTGTCAATCTGGATTCTTTAAATATTATGTCATTAGCGTTAGGAACAGGTAACAAGGATAATTTCAGCGAGACACTCAAATTATATACTTCCACGGAAACGCTCTACTATAAGAAAGATGAAGTATATGATAAACGAGTTGCATTTAAAAGTAAATTGAAGGGGTATAATACGTTAATTATAAGCATTCAAAATACGTCTCAATGGCCGAAAAGATTCTATGGCTTATCTTCTTCAACACTTCGTTTTCTTAACGAATTGGAATTTGATGGAAAGCTGATCCTTACTGTTTTTGGGAATCCATATATTTTCACTCATCTTGTTGGTCTGGAAAAATTTGATGCTATCGTATTGTGTTACGATGATGAAGCAGTGACAAAGGACCTTGCTGCACAGGCTCTTTTTGGAGCTTTTATGATGGATGGTAGAATTCCTGTAAGTCCCACAGATTCAATTCGGGTCAATGACGGAATCAACACGCGAAACCTTGATCGTCTTTCGTATGGTTTTCCGGAAGAAGCTGGTTTAAATTCTTCTATTCTCATTAAAATAGATAGCATAGCGAACGATGCTATCAAAAAGAAAGCGGCTCCCGGATGCCAGGTGCTTGTTAGCCGCAACAATAAAATTATTTTCCGGAAAGCATATGGGAGCCCCACTTATGCAGGTGAAAGGCCGTTGACTAATGATGACATTTATGATGTCGCCTCTATCACGAAAATTTCATCCAGCCTTCCTGCGATTATGAAGCTTTATGATGAGGGGAAACTGGATATCAACAAAACCCTGGGAGATTATCTGGAGCTTTCGGATACCTGCAACAAGAAAGATATTGTTCTTAAAGAAATTCTTGCTCATCAATCCGGGCTTCAGTCCTGGATTCCTTTTTATCTTTCCACCATTGAACCCATGGATAGCAGCGAAACAATTTTCAGCACACGCTATTCAGTAAATTATCCTCAGAAAATTGGTAGAAATGCTTATGCCAACAGAAATATTAAATATGTGGATAGCTTATATTCAAATGAATATGGCGTTGATTTCCCCATTGAAGTTGCACAAAGTCTTTTTTTACGAAAAGATTATATAGATACAATTTATAAGAAGATACTGGATTCGGAGCTGTTGGATAAGAAATACCGATATTCGGATTTAGGCTATTTTTTATTCAAAAATATTATTGAAGAACTGAGCGATACATCATTATATTCTTACATGTATTATAATTTTTATTCGAAAATTGGTGCATCCACAATGGGATATCTTCCGCTCAATCGCTTTGAAAAAGAC
>CAJDXG010000289.1_pt1 | contig 11225 bp, 10 predicted proteins | sample 7391801 | NCBI WGS metagenome assembly CAJDXG01 (sample SAMEA7055713, study PRJEB34461) | soil metagenome | biome: terrestrial ecosystem; feature: Peninsula; material: soil | place: Antarctica | collected 2016 | reverse complement strand
TGTCTTCCGTTAATACTTATTTTCAATCTTTCACAAATATTTCCAAGACTGTACGAGGGAAAACCGGGAATATGCTTACGGGAAAGTTTTAGCGTGCAAAGAGTTTCCCTGAAATAATCATAGCCGAGTTGTTTATATTCTGCCTGAATGAAGCTGTAATCGAAGCGTACATTGTGTCCAACAACTATGCAATCTTCAGTGATTTCGATGATTTGCTTTGCGATTTCAAAAAACTTCGGTGCATCGGCGACCATTGCGTTTGTTATCCCGGTAAGATTACTTATGAAATAGGGGATATTCTTTTCCGGATTCACAAGGCTTGTAAACTCATTAATTACTTCCTTTCCATTGTGAATATATATGGCTATTTCAGTAATTTTTTCCGCTTTGGGACTACCTCCGGTTGTTTCGATGTCGAGTATTGCGTAATTCATCTTAATCAATCTTCTTTCTTAAACTCTTTTTTTCAGAAATAATTTTCTTGCTTTGAATTCTTCTTTCCATAGATGCTGCGGTTGGTTTTGTAGGTTTTCTTTTCTTTTTTGTTTTCAGGGATTTCTCCATCAGTGAGTAGAATTTTTCAATACTCTCCTGTTTATTCTTCAACTGAGACCTTTCACTTTGGGACACGATAATAATAAATCCCGATGAAGTAATCTGAGAAGATAGTTTGCGTTGAAGTACCAATTTTTCCCGTTCAGTTAAAAGTTCCGAATCAGAAACATTAAACCTTAATTCCACCCGTGAATTCACTTTATTCACATTTTGCCCTCCCGGACCACTGCTGCGAGTGGCCGAAAAGATAAATTCTCTGCTGAAATTTTTTTTCCTAATTTCCGTCATTTTTATTCTACTGTCCAGTTTCCATAAATTGCATTTGGTAGTTTGTTACAATGCCAGAACATGAAAGTTTGCAACATTGTTTCAACATTTAATGCGAGATGAAGCTTATGATGAAGCTTATTCCTTCAAAACGTGAGGTCTTTATTATCAGCCAAATTATAGATTTCCTGTATTCCTTTAAGCTTTTCCGTAAAATTTATTTTCATATCGATCAGCCTTCCTGTGTAAATATCAAAAACCCATCCATGGACCAGAGGATAGCCCTTCTCCAGAAATGATTTCTGAACTGCTGCAGTTTTAATTACATTGAGGCATTGTTCTTCAACATTTAACTCAATAAGCCTGTTGTACCGCTGATGTTCGTCGACAATTTCATTTAATTCCGTTTTATGCAGTCTGTAAACATCCACGGTATAATTAATTATGCTCATTACATTCAGATCCGTATTATTTATAAGGTTTGCAATATTTCGGTGAACAAAGACTTCTCCTGCGTTCACACCCATTAATTCCTCTGCTGTAACTCTGCTGTCACTGCAACCGATATATAAAAAATCAGGATTTTGTCCCTGGCTCAGTTTTTTGAAGAAGTCCTTGTCCTTAGCCTTTTTAGATTCAAGCCACCTTCTGTTGTTTTCGAAAATATTGTCATAACTAGTCATACGTTCTAAAATTTAGTGAAGTAAATATAAAAAAATATTATCTTGTAAAGTTTTTAACGGACTTTCAATATACAATAGTTCGAAATAACATTAAATGTTCAATCTGAATTACTTTCAAGTAAGGGGCAATAAGTAAAATAGATTTAATTACGAATGTTTTAAAACCATTGATAATGAGTAATATATGAAATATTATAAAAGTATTTACGCATAATAACTAACATCATTCACCATGAAGATATTTACTTCCTCTCAGGTTCGTGTTATTGATAAATATACGATTGAAAATGAGCCTATTAGTTCAATTGATTTGATGGAAAGAGCAGCAAAAGCTTTCGCAGACAGGTTCACCAGGACAATTGATTCATCTAGAGAGATTTTTATTTTTTGTGGGCCCGGAAACAATGGGGGAGATGGGTTTGTAGTTGCAAGGCTCTTGAAAGAGAGGAATTATAGGTTGAAAGCTCTATTAGTAAATATCAGTAAACGGCTTTCTGAGGATTGTAAGATTAACATGGAACGTTTCCGGGAAAAATACGAGGATGATTTTGTTAATCTTGAATCGGCAGAAGATATACCTGAACTATCCAATAATTCCATTGTTATTGACGCTATTTTTGGATCGGGCTTATCCAGACCGATAGAGGGCTTGGCAGCGGAGCTTATTCATCAGATAAATTATTCTGAAGCATACATTATCTCAATCGATGTCCCTTCCGGACTATTCGGAGAGGATAACAGGGAAAATAATCCTAAAACTATAATCAGAGCAAATCATACCCTTACCTTTCAATTTCCGTTTCTATCCTTCTTTTTCGCAGAGAACTCTATGAATACCGGTGAATGGACCGTTGTTGATATCGGTTTGCACCCGAAGGTAATAGAGGAATCAGAGACAAGGTATCGTCTAATCACAGATTCTCTGGTAAGAAATTATCTTCATTCGCGGGAAAGGTTTTCTCATAAGGGAAGCTATGGTCATGCACTGTTAATTGCAGGCTCTTACGGCATGATGGGGGCCGCGGTACTTACTGCCAAAGCTTGTCTAAGGACAGGAGCAGGTCTTGTAACTGCCCATATTCCCCGGCTTGGCTATAATATTGTGCAAACAAGTATTCCGGAGGCACTAATCAGTATGGATGTTTCCGATATTGTTTTTACAGAAGCTCCTGAACTAACGGATTTTGATGCGATTGGAGTGGGGCCTGGGTTATCAAACAAGGCTAATTCCGGAAAAGGAATATTCAAACTTCTTTCCAAAATCGACAAAGCTCTTGTTGTAGATGCTGACGGATTAAATATATTAGCGGCAAATCCTGATTGGCTCGAACTTCTGCCGGAAAATACTATCATCACTCCTCATCCAAAGGAATTTGACAGATTGGCTGGTGAATCGAACTCAGGCTATGAGAGGCATTTAAAACAATTGGCCTTCGCTGCAAAATATAAATTGATTGTGGTACTTAAAGGGGCATACACGTTTATTACCTTTCCGAATAGAAATACCTGGGTAAATACTACAGGAAACGCAGGAATGGCCTCCGGGGGTAGTGGCGACGTACTGACGGGGATGATTGTTTCTCTTCTTGCCCAATCTTATGTTCCTGCTGAAGCTGCCATATCTGCTGTCTTTCTTCACGGACTGGCCGCTGACATAGCCATTGAAAATGGTCAAAGCATGGAATCTCTTTTGGCAGGTGATATTATTGAGAATATCGGAAATGCTTTTGATAGAGTACGAAATAATTATAAAAAATAAACTTATTAGGTGAATAAAGCGCTTTGTGATATATTTGCCGTAACGAAAAATATAATATAGCATATATAATGAGAAAAATTATCATTTTCAGTTTCCTGCTTTTAGGCTTCCATTCCTGTATTTCCACTTCCGAATTTCAGGTGAGCAAAGTAGGAGAGGAACCTTCAAAAACAGTAGAAAGAACTGTTTATGTTTTGCCAAGGACAGTTTTGGAAGTCACTGTGAATTATGAAAAGGAGAGCCGTATTCCTGGAATTTACCGTAAATATACGGATAGGTTATTCGGGATAGAAGGTTATATAACCGAGCCTTCGGTTTCATATAAAATTACTAATGTCAAGGTTAAACCAATCAGTGAACCTGACCCGCAACAATATTTTAGTATTAATCTTCTTAGAGGAAGCTTTGATTCCAGGAATTACCTGCGATTAAACCAGTCAGGATTTATAGTGGATCCTTCTATGATGATCATTAACGGGAATTACCTGCGATTAAACCAGTCAGGATTTATAGTGGATCCTTCTATGATGATCATTAACGATTCCAAATTTTCAAAGGATAATGATCTTTTGGAACCTCCTTATTTCACTGATTTTTCAATAAAAGGAAATTTGAAGGAAGTCACCGATACTCTTTTTAAAACTATTATCCGGGATACTTCTTACGTGAAAATTCCAATTGTAAGAAAGCAACAGGAAGCAAAAACTATTGATCAAAAAGCTGAGGAAGCTGCTAATTTAATTTACAGAATCCGCAGAAGACGTTTTAGACTCCTTGAAGGCTCTCTTGATGTTTTCCCTGAAGGCGATGCACTTAATATTTCACTGAGAGAACTTAACCAGCTTGAAAAGGAATATCTTGAATTATTTCTGGGAAAAACAGTGAAGCAGGGATTTACCCGTTCATTTATGATCGTGCCAAAAGAAAGTTCAGTAAATCAGGTTTTTGAAATTGCTAAATTTTCTCAGCAGGTGGGCTTGCTGGAAAAGGAGTCTTCAAATGGGGAGAAGCTCAGCCTTCAAATAAATAATTTGGGGACATTGAATGCGCTTAAGAATTCTGCCATCAGCAGTAAACTTTATACAAAAAATAACCTTTACTATAGGCTTCCTGAAGTGTCGGAAGTTATTGTTAGTCTGAATAAAGATATGCTTTTTGAAAGCCGGATGAGCATATATCAAACGGGGGTTTTATTAAGTCTGCCATTAATTAAATAGTTTAAAATTTAAGTTTGAATAAATTAATAGTCTGATTAATAAATACATATAGAATATGTCTCAGGAAAAAAAGTTTATTCCTTTTATTTCAGCTGAAACAAAAATGGCTGAATTTACAGTAAGAGCCTTGATTGTAGGTTTACTGCTTGCTGTTGTACTCGGTGCTGCAAATGCCTATCTGGGCCTTAAAGCTGGTATGACCATTGCTGCCACTTATCCCGCTGCTGTAATTGGAATGGCCCTTATCAAAGCGATGAGAGGTTCAATTCTTGAAGAAAATTTTGCCAGGACCGTGGGATCTATAGGTGAATCGGTTGCCGCAGGCGCTATTTTTACCATTCCGGCCTTTTATATTGTATTCCTTCAAAAGCAAAAGGAAGGAATTGAAGTGGAAAACTATTTTACTTACGGGATAACAACGATTATTTTAATTGCAGGAGGAATATTGGGTATTATGTTCGTAGCTCTTTTGCGCAAAGTTATGGTTGATGATGCTGAGCTTCCATTTCCCGAGTCGTTGGCTGCTGCTGAAATACATAAATCAGCTAGTAAGAGTGGGGAAGGATCGAAGTTTCTTTTTGGCGCCATGATTTTCGGAGGCTTAGTTAAAGCACTGGGCGAATTCAGACTTTTTTCAACATACTGGGAAAAATTTTTCATTTTCGCAAAACAAAAAATCACCGGAACCTCTTTCATTGGACAAGGCGGGGCTTTAGTAGGAACCCCAAAAATCAGTCCTGCCTATCTCGGAGTGGGGTATATTATCGGCCCACGGCTTGCTTCTCTTAATTTCAGCGGAAGCCTTGTAGCCTGGGGCCTCCTGACTCCAATGATTCTTTATTTTCTTGCTCCTTCCATCGATATAGAAACTATTGCTGCAGGAATGGCGCAGGCTGAAGGTATTGGAAGAGAAGCAGCAATTCAAAAGGCGTGGGTTGAACAAGCTTATGAAGTCTGGAAATATATTGTAAGGCCAATTGCCATTGGAGGAATGCTCGTCAGCGCCGTCTATACACTTTATAAAATGCGTAAAAGCCTTTTTGCCGGCGTCTCCCGCCCGTTCGGTTGATGATGTGAAAAAAGCAGCTGCAGGAATTGATACCGGTGTTCCCAGAACCGAAAAAGATATTAGTTTTAACTGGATTATGCTGGGTATTGTGCTTGTTGCTATTACCACTTTTTTAATTACTTATTTAATATTTAGTACCAGTTTGTTGGTAGCGATTGTGGCAGCCACTCTTATGATTGTACTCGCATTTTTCTTTGCTGCAGTTTCAGGATATCTCGTTGGAATAATGGGGTCAAGTAACAATCCTATTTCGGGTCTCACATTGACGGCGCTTGTAGTCACGGCACTAATAATGGTTATCTTAGGGGTTAAAGGAAATGAAGGAGTAGCTGCAACTCTCGGGGTTGCTGCAATTGTGTGTGTGAGTGCTGCTGTTGCAGGGGAAATGCTTCAGGATCTAAAAGCAGGGCATATACTTGGAGGTACCCCCTGGCGAATGCAGGTTGGCGATATTATCGGAGTGATTGCAGCAAGTGCGGTAATGTATTTCGTTTTGTTTTATCTTAACCAGGGCGATATCAAAACCGGTCAGATTGAAGGCTACGAAGGAGGTTTCGGAAGTAGGAACCTTTCTGCTCCCCAGGCAAACCTTATGGCAATACTTTCGCAGGGTATTGTAGGTGGAAACATGGCCTGGCCCTTAATTATCAGTGGGATAATCATGGGCTTCGGGTTTATTCTGATGCAGGTAAAAAGTCCTATGTTAGTGTGCGTTGGTATGTATTTACCGCTTGAAACAACATTCGCGATTTTTATTGGGGGCGTGTTTAAACTTATCGTTGAAAACATTCAGAAGACAAGAAATCATACTCCTGCACAAAAAATAAACGGAGACAATGTAGGCATATTGCTTGCGTCCGGACTGATAGCAGGAGAAGCACTTATTGGTCTTGTTTTTGCAGTATTTGCAGCTTTCGACAAGTTTCCGAATTTTGTTTTTGATAAGCCCTCGTATCTCATCGGACTTATCGTATTGGGATTTGTTGGATGGATTCTTGTACGCTATCCTGTAAAGAATGCAGGGAAACCGGATGATATTCCTCCGTCTGTGCACAGCTAAACAATCTTTAGTAAATAATTAGCTTTAAAGATGGATTGAATTCAAGTGTCTGATAAATAAACAGTATATTATATAGTTAACTTTTATTAAAGTGAATATTTTTGAACGAAGAAAAGTCTTAAAGTCCATCAATACAATGGATTTGATTCCTGTCAGGTTTTTAGGACATGAGATAGAAGAGTCTGTGGAAGAGAAGAGGATTGTACTTTTAGTACCTAAATTTGAATCCCGATTTGTTTTGAACATGTTTCCCAGAACCCGTAGTTTATTTTTCCGCATCAAACTTGATATTCTCGGAACACATTCATGGGAATATATCGACGGTGAAAGGAATGTCCAAAAAATTGCTGATGAGCTAAGAAATCTTGAGCATATTCAAAATGATCAGCTTGTAGATATGGAGGAAAGAATGGGGAAATTTATGACGATGCTCTATGAGAGAAAATACATTACCTTTAAACAAAAAATTTATGACGATGCTCTATGAGAGAAAATACATTACCTTTAAACAAATAATGGATTTATAATAAATAAGTTGTTTTTCGGATAAGGCAATTTATCATTCGGGAAATTGAAATAAATTTGAAATTAAAATTATAATGAGATGAATACTTTAAATGAATTGTTGCCAAAAAAAGTATGGGAAATATTTTATGAACTCACTCAAATTCCCCGACCTTCAAAAAAAGAGGGAAAGGCTGTTGAATATGCTAAAAAGTTTGGTGAAAAGCTCGGATTGGAAACTATCGTTGATAAGGTAGGCAATGTTATTATAAGTAAACCTGCATCTCAAGGCTTTGAGGACCGTATGGGGGTTGTTTTACAGGCTCATTTAGACATGGTGCCACAGAAGAATTCCGATACAAAACATGATTTTGATAAAGATCCTATCCAGGCATACGTTGATGGAGAATGGGTTAAGGCCAGAGGAACAACTCTTGGTTCTGACAATGGAATAGGTGTTGCTTCAGCACTTTCCGTTCTGGCAGACGATAAACTACAACACGGTCCTCTTGAAGTGTTGTTAACGATTGATGAAGAAACTGGTATGACAGGTGCATTTGAGCTGGAACCTGATGTGTTGAAAGGTGATATTCTATTAAATCTTGATTCCGAGGATGAGGGAGAGCTATATATTGGTTGTGCTGGTGGAATGAATACTTCAGGAAGGTTGAGTTATAAAGAAAGTGCAATTCCTTCTAACATGAAGGCGTTTATGATATCTGTTAAAGGTCTTAGAGGCGGACATTCCGGACTTGATATAAGCCTTGGCAGGGCAAATGCCACTAAACTTCTTTTTCGGTTTTTATGGGCGGCATCGGAGCAGTTGGAAATCAGGATTGCCAGTGTCGAGGGGGGAAATCTCCGAAATGCCATTCCTCGTGAAGCATTTGCTGTGGTGTTGGTACCTGATACAGAAAAGGATAATTTTAGTTTGTTGATCAATAAATTTTCCGGAATATTCAAATCTGAATATAGTAATGCCGATCCCGGACTCCAATTTATGGCAGACGAAACTGAAATGCCCAAAGCAGTAATGAACAGTGATTCTCAGGAAGGGTTTATTCGAATGATTTATGGCATTCCACATGGCGTGATGGAAATGAGTTCAGAAATGGCGGGAATTGTTGAAACATCAACAAATCTGGCTATTGTGAAAGCAGATAATGGAGAAGCCAGTGCGACGTGTCTTATCCGTTCTTCAGTTGATTCCGCAAAATTGAGTGTTGGCGAAATGACACAGAGTGTTATGGAACTTGCTGGTGCAGAAGTTACGCATGATGGAGAATATCCGGGGTGGAAGCCTGATGTAAATTCAGCGATTTTAAGAACCATGAAAGATGTCTATCAAAAAAAGTACGGGAAGATCCCGGAAATAAAAGTCATTCATGCCGGTCTTGAATGCGGGATAATCGGTGATGTATACAAAAATATGGAACTTATATCTTTTGGACCTACTATTCGTTTTCCTCATTCACCTGACGAAAAGGTGAATATAGCTTCTGTCGGCAAGTTTTGGGATTTTCTCACAGAAACATTAAAAAATATTCCTGTAAAATAGATTTTCCAACATTTGCCACGCAACTTTTTAGTCCTTTATTGCATCTAATAAGTAGATGTCTTTAATTGAATATTGTAATAAAGGAATAATGTCAAAAATCCTGATCGTATTCGCAGGGCTCGTCTTTCTTTCTTTTCAGTGTGAAAAGGATGATCCTGATCCTATAGTTGGGCAAGATTACCTGTTTGCCTATGTTTATAGTAATTACGCGTGGGGCACTCAGATCCAGGGATGGGTGATTGATAATGCAGGACAAGTTCGGGGCTTTTCAAATCAGGGAAAATCGGATTTCATTTGGAATACTCCTAAGGATGGTGGTTTTATTTCTGAAAAAGAGCTCAGGGAAGATTTTATGCAGACTGATACTATCATTTCCAGAATTGGTCTCCCGGAGTTATTATATAACTACATGCTTATCGGAGAGGCTTCAAAAGGAACTCTTACAGAGGAAGCTAAAGGGGCAGATATGGGACAGACGAGCTATTATTGCTTTACATATAGCATGGAAGATAAAATGTATCGTTTTGTAACTCTTGCCAGCAAAGGGGATTTTGACATAGTAAATACATCATCTGCCGCAGGAAGAATAGTGGCCTGGATGAAGACGGTAGAAGATAAAAGGTAAAAGGTAAAAGATAAAAGGTTGTAGAGACGCGATTTATCGCGTGTGTTAAAATGAAATATAAAATGGAGAACCTAGAGGCGAACGAACGTGCTACCCATGCTTCACTTTTAGCTTCTCAACCAATCCCTATATTCCCCGAAGCGAAAAAAGCTATGTTATAGTTCAATAAGACCATACTTCTGACAGTTCGGTGGCCGGTGTTCCAATAGAACAATGAGCCCATTAAAACAGCCTATGAATGTAAAAGTGCCAGGATACCGGCAATGGTAAAATATGTGACCGGTACCTGGAGCTTAAACTATGGAATTTATTTAAAGTTAAAATTCAATCCTATAGTTAATAATTCTTTGTCTTGTCTGAAATCGGAGTTCGATATATTAAAACTACGCCCGTATTGAATTTGCAACTTAATTTTTTCCAATCCACCACGTATGGTCAGAGCAGGTTCGATAAGAAAGTTCGAGGAATTATCATTCAAGTAGTTAATCTGATTCATTCCCTCGTATATCAGATCCCCTTTTACATTATTGTGCCACAGATTGACAAATCTTGTGGAGATAGCTGCTGAAAAATATTTTGATTTAAAACCGAAGTTCGGCTGAATTCCTGCTCTAATGATACCGGATGAAATGTCTCCTTTTGTTCCAGGACTATCAGTAATGGTCGAGGGTAAATGGTTTTCAAAGCTGCCGAATCCAACTATTCCATAAGTTTCAAAAACCCAGTTAGGTGCAACTTCGTTGAAATACCCTCCTCCCAATTCGATAAAATTGCCGGAACCTCCATTTCCATTATCGAGATTTCCAGGAATAAAGAGTCCTCCGTTCGCTTTTATAGCAAAATGATTGGTAATTCCCGAGGCTCCCTGAAATTCAATCTGGTTTACATTTCCTGAAAGTGTAAGGTTTGTTTCTCCTATTTCCGAAATTAAAGGTACGTTTTGAGTATTTGGCGTATAGAATTTAGGACTGCATGATACAAGCGAAAAAAATGCGACGATAATGAATAATCCAGAATTTTTCATAAATTTTGTTTTTGGTTAATAGAACATGGAATTAACTGATAAGGATCAAAGTGGTAATGATTTTAACTAAGTTTATTAAATATAGGTTTGACTTAATACTTTAGGGATGATGTGCAAAAAACAGACAAATATTTCTTAAACCAGTGTTGTCGTGCCAATTTAAGGTAATTATTCACCTAAATGTATTCATAGAATTCATATAATGAGAGATATAACGAAATGGAGTTATCAAGGACCCGACTGCTCTAGCTATTAGTTTATGTGGATTTAAAACTAATTTTCTTGTAGAATATGTAGAATTCTTTCACGGAAAACTGTGTATTTATTTTTTTTAAAAAACTGCGCTGGCAATTTTCTTTATATTATCTGAAATTCCAATAGTATAATAATGAATAGCAGGGACACCGGCTTTTTTAAGTTCTTTCGATTGCATGGTGGTCCATTCCACTCCAACTTGCTTGGCTTCGGCGTTATCCTTGCATTTTTCAACTTCACTTACCAATTCGTTGGGAATGTCGATGTGAAAGACCCTTGGTAAAAGTTCAATGTCTTTTAAGGTGGTTATAGGTTTTATACCTGGAACTATTGGGACAATTATCCCTGCTTTTCTGCACCTCTCTACGAAATCGAAGAAGTAAGCATTATTGTAAAACATCTGGGTTACAATGTATTCTGCTCCTGCATCTACCTTGGCTTTTAGGTGTTTCATATCTATTTCCCTGTTGGCTGCTTCATAATGTTTTTCAGGATAACCAGCCACTCCTATGGAAAATTCTGTATTAGTGGTGTGTTTGAGATTTTGGTCCAGATAAATACCTTTATTCATGTTCATTATTTGCTCAATAAGCTGACAGCTGTGTTTGTGTCCTCCGTGTTCCGGGATGAATGAACGTTGGTCTTTTTG
>CAJDXG010000055.1_pt1 | contig 11246 bp, 8 predicted proteins | sample 7391801 | NCBI WGS metagenome assembly CAJDXG01 (sample SAMEA7055713, study PRJEB34461) | soil metagenome | biome: terrestrial ecosystem; feature: Peninsula; material: soil | place: Antarctica | collected 2016 | reverse complement strand
GGCATAAGTCTTTTTCTTTCTTCATCGAAAGGGGTATGGAGACTAATTGCCAGATGTGCTTCACTTTCATTTAAAAACCGTTCCAGGCCGGGAATTATTCCAATGGTGGATACCGTAATCCTGCCAGGGCTCATCGCGAAACCCCATTCAGAAGTCAGGATTTCCAGACTTTTAAGAACTTCTTCCGTATTATCCAGAGGCTCGCCCATTCCCATGTATACAATGTTGGTCAGTTGATCCCTTTCGGGGAGGCTCCTGATCTGATTCACAATTTCGCCTGCGGTAAGATTTCCCTGGAAACCCTGCTTACCTGTCATACAGAACAAACAGCCCATCTTACAACCTACCTGAGAAGAAACGCATAAGGTACTGCGGTTTTCTTCCGGAATATAGGCAGTCTCAATAAATTTCCCCTGTAATGCCGGAAACAGGTATTTTTTCGTACCGTCGGCAGAAACCTGGACATTCAAGTGTGAGGTAAGACCAAATTCATATCTCTCGTTCAGTATCGACCGATTAGCCTTGGAGATATTGCTCATCTGATCAATATCCTGAATATCTTTTTTATAGAGCCATTCACAAATCTGTTTACCGGTAAATGATGGCATGCCTAACTCAATAGCTAACTTTTGTAACTCATCAAGACTTTTGCCAAATAATTTTTCTTTGCCTTCCATTTTAAAAATAAATTTCTGACAGAATGTTTTTATAGGGGATGTTTTTAGATAAAAGGATATCCCTTGTGTCTACAACCATTTCTGTACTTCCACAAAGATAATATTTAATATTCATCGGTAAAAAATCATTTTCCCTGAGAAATTTTGTTAATCTGCCATTATAAACATTTTCTCCGCATTCCCTTGAACAACAAGGAATGTAGTTTTTGCCCAGCGCTGGGGAGAAGTCCTTTTCAAAATAAAAGGAATCCCTTGTACTTCCTCCGTGAACCAGTGTCTTATTGAGCCCGTATCCGGAATAAAACATGGAAGCAAAAGGGGCAATTCCGGTGCCAGCAGCAATCCAGTAAGCTTTTTCTTCTTTTGTGCAGGTGAAACTACCCATGGGAGAGCTTACTTCAATTGTATCCCCTTTCCTGAGATCCGATAGAATAGGAGTGAGGGTGCCATCGTGTTTTAAATCGAATAAAATATTTATTTCTTTTTCTTTGTTACCACTGGAGATACTGTATAGTCTGGGAGATGGACCATCTTTACTTATACTGATGACCTGGCCGGGTAAAAATTCAAAATTCCGGTTAAAAGAAAGAAGATAAACATCATCCTTCATTTTAACTAGCTTGGTTATCTTTTGCTTCATCTTTCGAAACTTAAGCTATCAAATGATATGCATTATTATAAAAATATTCATTAACTTAAAATCCAAAATGGATTATTAAAATATCTTTAACCATCTCTTTCAGGATAATTATCTATGGTTGATTTGCTTTTAATAGCAATTCATTTTTATAATGAACCTATTTTCATGCTCCATAATATATCTTAAGGTAGGTATTATTTTGATGAACCAAAGATAAAAAAGAAGAAGACCTTTTAAAAGACTTAGAAATAGTTGGAAGCCTAATTTCTAATCCCAAATCCCGAACTCCGGATCTTATACTTTCAGCTTTTCGAAAATTTAATTAGTAGATTTTCACTTTACAATTACACATAAGCAAAACCCCCTATAACCTGTGTGTTTAAAATTTAATCACTACATTTACTTTCGAGACTAAAGTGAAGTGCCGATGTATTAAGCGATTGGGCTTAATTGTCTGGAAAAATCAAACCAGAAATATTGAATCCTCATAACGGCGAAATAACAAAGAATAAATAAAACACAAACAACAAGATGAAAATAAATCGAAGTTTCTTAACCGTTGTCCTTATTGTGATCCTTCTTTTGTCTGCACAACCTGGAAATTGTTTGTCTGGAATATCTGGTGTGAGTGTTCAAAATTTGAATGTGGAATACACAAAAACTCCTTTAGGTATTGATGTTAAAGTGCCGCGATTTGGATGGCAGATGCAAGGCCCGGACAATCTAAAGGGGCTATATCAAACCGCCTACCGGCTGGTTGTCAAAAATTCGGACGGAGATCTTTTTTGGGACTCGGGGAAGATTAAGGGAGAAGCAGCTTTGGCGATTGAGTATGCCGGAAAATCGTTAGTGCCAAAAACAAGGTATGATTGGACCATTCATGTATGGGATCAAAATAATAAAGAACATCATGCCAGTTCCTGGTTCGAAACAGGTTTGATGAACCCGAATATCGAAGCATGGGATGGCGCGCAATGGATTGGAGGGAGTGACGATGATTTGGTTTTCTTTTCAGATTATCAGTTGATCTTTAAAATGAAGTATTCATTGGCTATCGCGGTAGGAAGTACAAAGGCCGGCTTTATATATGGCGCCAATGATATACGGTTGATGGACAGGTATAAAAACATCTTTCAAATTGAAAATGGGCTAAATGAAAGCTACATTAAGCTGGAATTGGATATTTCAGGGGTTGACAAATCTCCGGATGGGTTAGCAAGCCTCAATATTTATCGTGTGGGTTATGCTCAGAGCGATGCATCGGAAACGGCATTTAAAAGTTACGATATTAAACCTTCAATAATTAATGCAAATAATAAGCACAAGAAACACACAATTGAAATTTCGAGTGCTTATGGACAAATTGAGATTCTGGTTGACGGTGAAAAATCTTTTTTCATAGCAGCAGATTCAGGAGAGTCAACTCAATCAATCTCTGCTTCAAAGGTAGAGCCGGAAGGGGCTACGGTCATTTTGAATCCGCTGGGAAAAGGGCATGACTTCATTCCATTTGGGATGGTTTGTGATATTGGATTTGCAATGGATGCCGGGCAAAAAGCAACTTTTTCAAACCTGGAAATATTCAATGATCGGAAGCCAAATAACACCTTGTTTAAGGAAGAGCTTTCCGTAAATTATCATGGAATTTTTGCAGGACAGGTTTCAGTGGACAACAATGGCTATGTTGTTGAAGGCGGTTCAGATGGAATTTTTGTGGTAGCTAACCCGAGCCGCAACTCAACTCCGATGTTGCGAACCGAGTTTTCTGTGGCGAAATCCATAGCTTCTGCCCGCTTGTATGTTACCTCCCGGGGGATTTATGAAATTCAGATTAACGGTGAAAAGGTAGGGGTAGATTATTATAACCCCGGACAAACCCAATACAATAAAACTCATTTTTACCAAACCTACGATGTGACCGATATGTTGGATGAAGGCCCTAACGCTATCGGAGCTTTTATGGCCGAGGGTTGGTGGAGTGGGTTGCTTAGTATTGGTGCTGTATGGAATCACTTTGGCGATCGGCAATCTTTGCTGGCCAAACTGGAAATTACTTATGATGATGGCTCAACTGGTGTCATCGTAACGAATGATATGATGATGGCTCAACTGGTGTCATCGTAACGAATGATAAGGATTGGAAGTTTTACAACAATGGGCCAATTCTATACAGCAGCCTGAATCTGGGTGAAATTTATGATGCAACCAAAGATGAAAATATACTGGGATGGTCAGAGTCTGGTTTTGAAGACTCAGCCTGGAAGGCTGCATCCATAGTTCCTCTGGATGGAACTTCTTTCTCTGGTGAAATGAGGGAATTCTTTTCCGGAGAAGTCACTGAATACAATTTTGACGAAATGAAATTGATCGGACAAATTGGAAACAATGCGAGACAATTTACAACCTTAGTTGCTAAGAGTATGGAGGAGGTGCGTCCTGGCGTCTATGTATATGATATGGGACAAAACTTTGTCGGTACACCTAAAATTACAATTGCCAACGGAACAGCCGGTGATACTATGATTCTGAGGGTGGCCGAGATGCTTTATCCTGATTTGGAGGAGTCAAAAGACAACGTTGGTATGATTATGACTGAAAATTACCGGGCAGCAATAAGCCAGGATATTTATATCATGAAAGTAGGAGAACAAATATTTCAACCTAAATTTACCTCACATGGATACCAATACCTTGAAATTACTGGTATTGATGGACCATTGCCACTGGAATCGGTTCAAGGGGTTTCCATTAGTTCAATTGTTGAACTCACTGCAGATTATGAAACTTCCAATTTAAAAGTCAATCAACTTTGGTCAAACCTGGTCTGGTCAAATGTCGATAATTTCCTGACAATTCCTACTGACTGTCCGCAACGGAATGAGCGGATGGGATGGTCGGGAGATATTTCGGTATTTTCACGATCAGCGACTTATATTTCAAATTCTGACCAGTTTTTACGAAGGCACATGATCGCTATGCGTGATGTGCAAAGGGAGAGTGGTAAGTTTACGGACATTGCTCCCATTGGTGGAGGCTTTGGCGGTATTTTGTGGGGAAGTGCCGGTGTGACTGTTCCATGGGAAGTTTACCAGCAATATAATGATAAAGCACTGTTGGCAGAACATTATGACGCGATGGTGAGTTACATTGATTACCTTGATGAGTCCATTGATTCTCAAACCGGTTTATGCCGGGATGTGCGGTTGGGCGACTGGCTTGGGCCACAAAACAGGCAACTCGGACCACAGTTTCTGGCAACAGCCTATCATGTTTATGATTTGTGGATTATTCAAAGTGTCGCTGAATTGCTTGGTAAAGAAAAAGATGCCTTGCGTTTTGCCCAAATGTACCGCGATCGCAAAGACTTTTTTAACAAGACCTTTGTAAACGATGAAGGGAAAACAGTTGGGCTAATTAACGCAGGGATGAATGTTGGATCGAGTCCGGTACCCAAACTTGAATTTAAAGTAGTCGATACTCAAACTTCTTATGCAGTCGGTTTGGCATTGAAAGTTTTTGATGAAGAAAGGTTCGATGAAATGGCCCAAAAACTGGCAAAAACAATTGAACGAAAAAATCTCGACGATGAGGGTATTGAACATCCGGAATATTCGTTGATGACCGGATTTATTGGTACAGCATGGGTTAGCAAAGCACTTTCGGATTATGGTTTTAATTGGCATGCTTATAAATTATTGCAAAATAATCAATATCCATCATGGTTGTATTCCATTGATCAAGGCGCAACTACGATTTGGGAACGACTGAATAGTTACACTGTAGAAAATGGTTTTGGTGGAAACAATAGCATGAATTCATTCAACCATTATACATTTGGAGCTGTGGGACAGTGGATGTTGGCCTATTCACTGGGAATTCAACGTGATGAACCAGGATTTCAGAGATTTATCCTACAACCGACCCCCGATCCAACAGGAGAAATGACTTGGGCAAAAGGTTATTATGATTCGATGTATGGCCGCATTTACAGCAATTGGAAAATAACCGGGGATCAACTGATTTATGAAGCTACGGTCCCGGCAAATACAACTGCTACATTATATCTCCCGACTAATGATTTAAAAAAAATAACTGAAGGTGGGATCCGCATATCCAAAGCTAAAGGTGTTAAATTTATGCGATATCAGGATGGCAAAGTTGTGTTTGAACTGCAATCGGGCACCTATCATTTTATAATTGAACAGTTTAAATAACTTTTCTTTGTCTGCCATTATAAATATTCTCTGCAGATTCTCTTTGTACCTAAGGTAGCAGATCAGCCCGTTCGCAATCATCACTTTCTCTTCTACGACGGTGTTTAAAGTGCTTATAGCATCGGCAGTATTCATGTTGATTTCTACTTTTCCTCTACCAATACACAAAAAAGCTGATGGGTTTTCGCCCTCCTGCTTTAGGAAAACGTTTTCTTCGCCATTAAACTTTAGCTTCTATATATTTGTTAGTTTTACTGTATGGAGCATGTTTAAAGATAGAGTTCACATACTGTAAGCACGATGACGGCGCATAATGTGCGGAAAACAAAGTAATGTTCTCGTTTTTTGAAAGGTGGCGTACTAGTTCGTTTCCGGCCTTAATAAAATAAACTATAAAAAATTAATGTAATTAAAGCAAAACAAGAAATGATAAAATATATGGATCAGGATGAATGGCGAATCGTAGAAAAAGGATTTGACTCTGCCCGCCATGAGGCTTCTGAAAGCATTTTCAGCCTGGGAAACGGTCTGATGGGCCAAAGAGCCAATTTTGAAGAACAGTATTCTGGTCCCTCACTTCAGGGCAGTTATATTGCAGGTGTTTACTATCCTGATAAAACGCGCGTAGGATGGTGGAAAAACGGTTATCCCGAATATTTTGCTAAAGTTCTTAACTCTCCCAACTGGATTGGAATAGCTTTGGCAATAGAGGAGGTGCCTCTTGACTTGTATACCGCTCATGTAGAAGATTTTGAGCGGGTGCTGGATATGAAACGTGGTCTTCTCACCCGTTCTTTTACTGCCACACTTCCCAATGGCTATACCGTAAAAGTTAAAACGGAACGTTTTTTAAGCATGCATCGCCCCGAAACAGGGGTGGTCAGATTCACTCTTACCCCGGTTAATTTCAGCAAAGACATCGACTTTGTGATCGGTATAAACGGAAATGTGGTAAATGCAGATGCTAACTACGACGAGCATTTTTGGAATATTCTGCACACCGAGGCATGGCCTAACCGGGCAGTGCTGCTTTCGCAGACCAAAAAACTCGATTTTAAAGTAGCCTTTGCTATGAACCTCCACATAGTGGGAAATGCCACTGTCATTAAGCCTATGAGGAAAGAGGAATGGAGTGGCAATGTTATCGAAGTAGCGGGCGTTGAAAACGAAAGTATCGTATTCACCAAATATGTTGGCGTATGTAGCTCACTGAATCACCTTCACGATCAATTGATAATTAATGCCCAAAAAGAAGCTACTGCAGCTGCTTCAGCGGGTTTTGATCTTCTGCTTAAAGAACATGAAGATCACTGGGAGAACATTTGGCGTCACAGTGATATAAAAATAGAGGGCGATGTTGCTGCCCAACAAGGCATCCGGTTTAATATTTTTCATCTGAACCAGACTTATTCAGGCAAAGATGAACGCCTAAACATTGGGCCCAAGGGTTTCACCGGCGAAAAATATGGCGGCAGCACCTACTGGGACACTGAAGCCTATTGTATTCCGTTCTTCCTGGCCACTGCACCGGCCGAGGTTACCCGCAACCTTCTAATCTATCGTTACAAACATCTTGAAAAAGCCATCGAAAACGCTCAAAAATTGGGATTTACCGATGGTGCAGCCCTCTATCCCATGGTAACCATGAATGGCGAAGAGTGCCACAATGAATGGGAGATCACTTTTCAGGAGATTCATCGAAACGGTGCCATCGCTTTTGCCATTCATAACTATATAAGGCATACCGGCGATGAGCAATACATAGATGAATATGGCCTTGAAGTACTCATTGCTATTGCGCGATTCTGGAGCCAACGGGCTACTTTCTCGCAGGTAAAAAAGCAATTTGTGATACTGGGTGTAACAGGCCCCAACGAGTACGAAAACAATATTAACAACAACTGGTATACCAATAAAATAGCGGTATGGTGTCTCAATTTTGCGCTCAGCTCCATTCAAAAAATTGAAAAGCGCAATCCTCAGCGCTTCGGACAGTTGGTGAAGAAAACCAGATTAGACCAGGAGGTTGAAACTAAGCTATGGAAGTCGATTGCTGATAATATGTATTTCCCATTTGAGGAAAAACAAAACGTCTTTCTTCAGCAGGAAGGGTACATGGATAAAGAGCAGATTATGGCCCATGAGCTGGACCCTGCTGTCCGTCCCATAAACCAGCACTGGTCGTGGGACCGCATATTGCGCTCCTGCTTTATTAAACAGGCCGATACACTGCAGGGTATTTACCTGCTTGAGGAGTTGTTCGACACGGAAACTATACGTCGCAATTTTGATTTTTATGAGCCTCGCACGGTGCACGAGTCTTCCCTGTCGCCTTGTGTGCACAGCATTTTAGCAGTCCGCACAGGCGATGTACAAAAGGCTTATGAGCACTATTTACGCACCAGCCGGCTTGATTTGGACGATTTTAATTTTGAGGTGCACGAAGGGTTGCACATCACTAGTATGGCTGGCACCTGGATGTCGATAGTGGAAGGATTTGGTGGAAAAAGAGTTTATGACGATGGCAGGCTCAGGCTGGCTCCTGCAATACCACAGCAATGGCAGTCCTATTCATTCCGTATCCACTTCAAAGACAATCAACTGGAGATAAAAGTGAATAAAGAAAACGTTGAAATCATTTCACATGCCTCACGAAAAATTTCCCTGATCGTTTACGACAACCCGATAGAAATAAACGCAGGAGAAACCCGCATAATTCCTTTAAAACCTGATTTCAATATAAAAAAATAATCTTTTCAAAAACATTTTCTTTTTGTTTTTATGTCGGGCACCACGATGGAAACAGCCAGGACACGGAGTCATGAGTTATAAAATCATTAGAAATACTTCGAAAGAATAGTAGTTCAAATAAGAATTTTGTTGGTATTTGTAAAAAGTGGTGGCGTTGCAATTCTGATAAAAAGCTAAATTTCAGGTGAGCTCAAGATTATGGATTTTCAATGCTGAATAGACCGGGCCATTGGTTGTTAGTTCGCTTTTATACAGCACCACACCCGATACAGCTACTTCACCCCACTCATAGGAGTTACGGCTTTCAAATGCTTCACACAGCCAGGGAGCAGATCGTGGTTTTTTTACCCGCCCAAGGGTGAGATGAGGCCTGAAGATCTTTTGTTCGGGTGGTAGTCCCAATGCCGATACTGCACTTTGCACTGACGTATACAACACGGAGAGCCAATCGCTGATACCCACCCCTGCCCAAAGTACTCTGGGTTTACACGATTTTCCGAAAAACCCGGCGCTTTCCATATAAATCATCCCTGACGAAATACCCTGAAGAGCCTCTGACAATGATTCAGACAATGCCGGGATTCGTTCTTCTTCTAAATCGCCGATAAAGTGTAAAGTGATATGCCAGTTATCAGGGTTAGTCCACTTGATGCCATGTTCAAAAGTGCTGTTCCTGAGCATTTTCACCCAGTTCTGTAACAACGGAAGCCCTCTGACCGGAATGGCAATAAATGTTCGAACCATTACTTTGAAATATTTATTTTGAAAGACCGTTAAAATCTTTAAAACTCTGGTTGAATCAAAAAAAAGAAGAAATTACTGGAAAATGAGCGATAGAGTTATAATCTCTCCTGCGTTTTCAACCATGCTATTTCTTTGGCCCATTTACTGTCGTCAGGTGTTTCTAAAATAATTGGCATATCGTTGAACCGCTCATCTTTCATCATCCGGGTAAAAGTATCCAATCCAAGATAGCCTTCACCCAGACTGGCATGTCGATCCACTTTACTTCCCATCTCCTTTTTCGCATCATTCAAATGAATTCCCTTTAAAAAGCTTAATCCCACGAGGTGCTCGAAATCTTTCCAGGTCTGCTCATAGCCCTCTTTGGAGACAAAGTCGTAGCCTGCTACCCAACCATGGCAGGTATCGATACAAACACCGATCCGGCTTTTATCATCAGTCAACTCAATAATGCGAGCCAGATGCTCAAACCGGTAACCCACATTGCTGCCCTGTCCTGCTGTATTTTCAATCACAGCCGTCACCCCTTTGGTTTGTTGGAGTGCCAGGTTGACAGATTCGGCCACTATTTTTAAACAATCGTCTTCAGAAATTTTTCTTAGATGGCTGCCCGGATGAAAGTTAAGCAACGTTAGACCCAATTGTTCGCAGCGTTGCATCTCATCCAAAAAGGCGTCACGTGACTTCTTTAGTCCCTCTTCTTCAGGATGCCCCAGATTGATTAAATAACTATCGTGGGGTAAAATATGTTTGGTGTCAATTCCCTTTTCTTTGCAATTGGATTTGAACAGCCGGATGTTATCATCTGTGAGCGGTTTGGTATTCCACTGCCTTTGATTCTTCGTAAATAACGCAAAAGCATCAGCCCCAATGGCATCAGCATTTAAAGGTGCATTCTCTACACCACCCGAAGCGCTTACATGTGCCCCTAAATATTTTTTGTTTCCCATAATACTAAATTCTGCATCTAAAAAATTTGATTGGTAAAATACGGAATTTTAAATAAAAAAACCTTCATAATTTTTGTATTTCAAATTAAATTACGACATTTGCATCCGAAATGAAAGCAAAATGATGAATTTTTCGAATATATGGTGGTGGCATAGCATCTTTCCAACCTACAGGAATGAATGATAGCCCCTGCTGTATCTAAAAAATAATAGTAATGGCCTGTCGGATTCCGACAGGCTTTTTTTATTTTAAAATTCACATTCAATATTCCTTGAAAAAATACAAAAATGAAGAAGACAAATCTATACCCTAAGTTGCATAAGTTCCCTCCGGGAATTGCTGATCTGGTAACTCCTGTTGGCATTTATCTTAGAATAAGAGACCGGTTTCCAAATGCTATTTTGTTGGAGAGCTCCGATTATCGCGGGAACAGAAACTCGATGACCTATATATGTTTTGATGTTTTATCGAATATCAGGGTAGCAGATAAGCAGGTTAAAATCATCTATTCCGATGGCTTTGAAGAGGAATTGATGATTAGCACAGAGAATCCTTTAGTTAGTATTCTTGATGAGTATACCCGGTCATTTAATATCGATTCTGCATTCGATGGGAAAGAAATGAAAACGAACGGGCTCTTCGGATATACCTCTTATGACGCAGTAAAATATTTCGATGATATTCATTTTAAGAACAGCGTTAGTGAAGATTACCGGATCCCCGAGGTGAATTACTCAGTATATCGTTTCACCATTGCAATCAATCATTTCAATAATCAGCTGTATCTGTTGGAAAATCTCCTGAAAGGTCAAAAAAGCAGGAGAGAAGAAGTGAATACTATTCTTTCGAATAGGACAACCGGTGCATTTAACTTTAATCCAATTGAACCGGAGGAATCAACTATTTCAGATGCTGAATATATGGAACTGGTAAGGAAGGGAAAGGAACATTGTCAACGTGGAGATGTATTTCAGATTGTGCTGTCCAGACAATACCGGCATCGTTATAAAGGCGACGAATTCAATGTGTACAGAGCATTGCGTAGTATCAATCCTTCACCCTATCTCTTCTTTTTCGATTATGGGGGATTTAAGTTATTCGGATCTTCACCGGAAGCACAAATTATACTTAATGACATGCTTTACTAATAATTCGACCTGTGCTGTTCACGTTTTAAGCAAAGGCCATTAAAATAAGCATCACTATCTGACTTAAGACAATAATTAGAGGAATAATTGATATAACCATCATTTTTAGATTTAGAAAGGA
>CAJDXG010000047.1_pt1 | contig 11355 bp, 10 predicted proteins | sample 7391801 | NCBI WGS metagenome assembly CAJDXG01 (sample SAMEA7055713, study PRJEB34461) | soil metagenome | biome: terrestrial ecosystem; feature: Peninsula; material: soil | place: Antarctica | collected 2016 | reverse complement strand
TGAGATCTTTTTGAGGGAACTAATCTCAAATGCTGTCGATGCCACTCAAAAACTGAAAACAATGGCATCCCTTGGTGAATTTAAAGGAGAATTGGGGGACCAGACCATTCATGTTGAACTTGATAAAAAGGCGAAAACATTAAAAGTTATTGATCGTGGAATAGGTATGACTGCTGAGGAGATTGAAAAATACATAAACCAAATCGCCTTTTCCAGTGCCGAAGAATTTCTTGAAAAATATAAAAACACTGCAAATTCAATTATAGGGCATTTTGGATTAGGATTTTATTCAGCCTTTATGGTTTCGGAAAAAGTTGAAATTATTACGAAATCTTTTAAGGAAGGATCTCAGGCTATGAAATGGGCCTGTGATGGCAGTCCGGAGTACACAATGGAAGAAGTTGAGCGTGAAGATTTTGGTACGGAAATCACCCTCTTCATTGATGAGGAATCTAAAGAATTTCTTGAGGAAAGCAGAGTTTCAGGAATACTGAATAAGTATTGTAAATTCCTTCCGGTGACTATAGCTTTTGGAAAGGAAACAGAATGGAAAGACGGGAAGGAAAAGGAAACAGGAAAAGACAAGATTATTAATAATACTAATCCCTTGTGGACAGTTAAGCCTACTGATGCAAAGGATGAAGATTATAATAATTTTTACAGAGAGCTTTATCCTATGTCGGAGGAGCCTTTATTCAATATTCATCTAAATGTCGATTATCCCTTCAATCTTACGGGGATCCTTTATTTCCCGAGGATAAAAAGTAATTTTGAAATTCAGAAGAATAAAATTCAATTATATTCCAATCAGGTTTTCGTTACCGATTCGGTTGAAGGTATCGTTCCGGAATTTCTGACACTCCTCCATGGGGTGCTTGATTCTCCGGATATTCCTTTAAATGTATCGAGAAGTTATCTGCAAAGCGATTCAAACGTTAAGAAAATATCCAACCATATCAGTAAAAAGGTTTCTGACCGGCTGGAGGAAATCTTTAAGGATAAACGGGAAGAATTTGAGAAGAAGTGGGACGATTTAAAGCTTTTTATTATCTATGGGATGATCAGTGATGAGAAATTCTATGATCGTGCTGAAAAGTTCGCTCTTTTGAAAAATTCCGATGGTAAGTACTTTACTTTCGAAGAATATAAAAGCCTGATTTCGGCTAACCAGACAGATAAAAACAAGAGTCTTGTATATCTTTATGCTTCTGATAAGGATAAACAACATTCTTTTATTGAAAAGGCGAAGTCTAAAGGGTATGATGTCTTATTGATGGACGGACAACTTGATGCTCATTTAATAAACCATCTTGAGCAGAAGTTTAAGGATTCCCGTTTTACAAGGGTCGATTCCGACGTAATCGATAAAATAATCGAGAAAGAAGGGACTAAAGAATCAGATATTCCTGCCGGAATCCGTGAAGATTTATCGGTTATCGTGGAAAGTCAGGTTCCCGAGTCTTCCAGATTTATGGTAAGTTTTGAATCGCTTGGTGAAAATGATAACCCGGTAATCATTACCCAGAATGAATTTATGCGAAGAATGAAGGATATGTCGGCAATGGGAGGCGGTATGGATTCATTTTATGGAAACCTGCCGGAAAGTTATAATCTGGTAGTCAATACTGATCATCCATTGGTTCAGAAGATCATTGCCGAAAAAGATAAAAAACTTTCCGCAAAACTTACCGGCTTTGAAGAATCTCTCAAACCCCTAAATGAGGAGATGGAGATTGTCGGGAAGGCTACAGAAGGTAAAAAAGAGGAAGAGATTGATCAGGCCCAGAAGGATAAAAAACAGGAGATTGAGAAGAAAATCAGTGGCATTGAAGATGAGAAGCGTTCTGTTCTCCAGGAGTATGGAAAGAAAAATAAACTTGTCAAGCAGATTATTGATCTGGCTTTATTATCAAACAATATGTTAAAAGGAGAGGCACTGACGAATTTCGTTAAACGAAGTGTGGAGCTTATAAAATAGTCTTTTGTTCCTTTTTTATTTAATTTTGAGTTTTCATTAAATAAGTTCTTGTTCAAATAAATTAAAACTATGGAAACTATCCAATTGAATATAAAGGAGATCATGAATAAAGCCTGGTCAAAAGGTCTGTTAATCCCCGGATTTAATATTCCCTACTTGCCTATGATGGAGCCTGTTGTCAGGGCACTCAAGGATACAGAAACCTTCGGACTGATAATGGTTGCAAGATTGGAATGGAAGAAGTTCAAATCGGGGAGTATGAAGGAAATCCGGGATGAATATGAAAAGGTAAAAGATTTGAAATATACCCGCTTGCATCTCGATCATGTGCCGGTTATCGATGAAGACAATCTTTTGGTGGATTTTGTAAAAGACATTAGCGATGCCATTGAATTGGGCTATGACTCGGTAATGATTGATGGTTCAAGACTGAGCCTGCAGGAAAATATCAAAGCAACACGAAAAATAGTTGAACTGGCTAAACCGGCCAATGTTCCTGTTGAAGCCGAATTGGGTGCAGTCATGGGGCATGAGGATGGACCAATTCCTCCTTATGAGGAATTATTTTCTTCTGCAAAAGGATTCACCTCGGCCGATGAGGCAAAGCAATTCATGGAATTAACGCAAACCGATTGGTTATCCGTAGCGATTGGAAATATTCACGGGGCAATTTCCCAGGCCAGAAAAGATAAAAAGATAGAGGCACGATTATCCATTCCTCATTTAAAAGTTATCAATGAATCTCTTGGTATTCCCCTGGTACTTCATGGAGGTACCGGAATACGGAAAGAATACCTGATGGATGCCTTCAAAAATGGAATCGCCAAAATAAATATTGCCACTGCAATTCGGCAGCCGTATGAAAAGTTAATGCAAAAATCGGTCAGGGATGCTCAGGAAGCGGTTTATCATGAAATGCTTGATATCATTAATAATCAGCTTGAAATATCGGGGAGTGCAAGAAGTTTAAGGGAGAAGAATTAATCATGGATATGAAATATGAGGTAATCATAAATCTTCAGCATGAGTTATTTAGGACTTGATATTGGCAATGGAGGATGTAAAGCCGTAATATTCGACGTGGACGGTAAGAGTTTAGCTTCGGCTTTTCGCGAATATTCCACTCTTCGTCTTCAGAAAAATTGGGCTGAGTTAGACTCACAGGAAGTGATGGACAAATGCTTTGAAGTAATCAGAGAAGTTAATCATAAGGTGCAAGATCCTGTTGTTGCAATGTCCGTCTCAAGTCAGGGAGAAGCATTCACACCGGTTGGAAAAGGCGGGAAGATACTGGGGAACGCTATGGTATCTTCCGATTCGAGGGCCTCGGATATGGTTCCCTACATGAACAGTCTGATATCACGGGACGATCTCTATAAGATAACCGGTCATACTCCACATCCTATTTTTACGCTTTATAAATTATTATGGCTTAAGGCTAATCAGCCTTCGATTTGGAAAAATACAAGTCAATTCCTTTGCTTTGAAGACCTTTTTCACTTCAAGCTGGGCATAGAACCGCACATAAGCTGGCCTTTGGCAGGACGTACAATGCTTTTTAATGTGTTGAAACATGAATGGAGCAGTGAAATTTTATCGATCATTGGATTAGATTCATCACGATTGGCTAAACCAGTACCTTCTGGCGAAGTGGTTGGATATATCCCTGAAAAACTTGCAGCCGGTTTAGGATTTGAAGGTAAAGTCATGGTGGTTTCCGGCGGTCATGACCAGACTTGTGCAGCGTTGGGTGCAGGTGTTGTCGAACCGGGTTTATGCATGTATGCAACAGGATCTGTAGAGTGTTTTTGTCCTATGCTGGAGAAGCCCAGTTTTACAGACGAGCTTAAGAACAACAACCTCTGTTGTTATGATTACACTATTAAAGGAAACTATACGACAGTGGCTTATAGTCTTACAGGAGGAAATATTCTTCGATGGCTAAGAGATGAGTTTGGTTTTGAAGAACGTGAAATAGCCCGAAAAAAAGGAGGAAATGCCTATCAATATCTTCTGGAGAAAATGCCGGCAAATCCTACTGATTTATTGGTTTTGCCCTACTTTTCTGCTTCGGGTACCCCTTATTTCGATTCAAACGCAAAAGGTGCAATCATTGGACTTCAACAATACACCAAAAAAGAGGATATTATTAAGGCAATGCTTGAGGGAGTGGCTTTGGAGATGAAGTTGAATCTGCAGTTAATGGAAGAGGCGGGAATGATTGTAAATGCTTTTGTTGCGACGGGAGGAGGCACGAGGAATGCACTATGGACTCAATTAAAAGCAGATATTTTAAATAAGAAGGTAATCGTTCGTGATATTGATGAGGCCGGATGCTATGGAGTTGCCTTATTGGCGATGAGTGCTGAAAAAGGTATCCCAGTTGAAAAACTCATTAAAAAATTTGATTTGGGGGGCACAACATTTATTCCCCATGAAGGCAGGGCGCAACTATATGAAGAAAAGTTTTTAGAATATAAAAAGTTATATCCGGTACTCAGGCAGTTTTGGGAAAAATAATGATTCTTAGCCAAGCTCCCTCCGGACAGGAAAAGGAGATATCTTCTGGAGAAATGTATTTCGCACTCGAGACCGGAATAGGGGAGATAGAGAAAAAACTATAGGAAGGAACTGCTGCAGCATAAAACAAGGACAGAGATTATGGTGGTGAGGGTTTTGTAATTCATTTAAACTTATTTGTTTAAAATGACTTCCCAAATATTTTGATCTGGATTCTCCAACGCAAGTTCCCAATTTCCGGGTTTATTTTCGTATTCGGTCACTCTTTCAGTTGCATAATCACTTTCTGGATACGTGGTTTTGGAATTTGTCAAAAAAGCTTGCTCATCGTAGGTTAATATTGTGGTATTTCTAAGTACCCATGATCCTTCCTGTGAAAAATCATAACTGTATTTTGTTATTTCCTGACCAGACCTTTGGAATTCTAGTTTACTGTTGGTTAACCATTCTTCCAGATTATTCTTAGAGTAATTAGTCACTTCTTGCAGATACCTATCTGAATAATTATATATTTGCTTAGAGTAACTCGTTGATTTATTCTCTGAAGTCCAAAATGAATTCTCTGAAGTCCAAAATAAATTGTTGTAATACTGGTGGTTTTCAATTTTTTGGATGGGTAAATTTCCATCATATACTATTTCACCTTCTGTGAAACATTCTAACATAGCATAGAGTGAACCTGGAAGGTCAATGCGGTTCCAACTGCTTAGGTTTGAATCATTGTATTTATATGCAATTCTAGTCACTATATCCCAAGCTTCACCATTCCAATGATACCGAATTATTTTCAACACCATCCCATTTTCAATTTCCCTTTCTGTCTTATATTCAGGATTTATTCCCGTTTGATAATCCCCGTATTCGGTAATTATATTTGTCTTGTATTTAAATATATACTTGTAAGATCTCATAATTTCTCCATTTTTGTCTATATAGCTATCTTTGCACGATATTAATCTGCCGTAATCATCGTAGGTATAATTCGACACGTAATCCAATATACCCTCCGTATACTGTTTTATAGATTTAATACGCTGTGCTTTATTTTCGCCAGAAATAACAATATCATCCTCCTTTTCGCAGGAAAAAACAAGCATTGTAAAACAAAGTATGATGCATAATCTTTTCATATTGTTCAATAATATAATATATGTAGCCTGAACAAAAGTATTTGCGATATTTATTAGTTAGGAATATATCCGCTTTCTTCAATTGTCTTTTTGCCTTTGCTTGTCTGTAACCACTGATGCAACTGATTAGCAATTGAAGACGTGCTCAGATTTGTACGAATAACTGAATAAACTTCAGTAGTATATTCATATTGTTTTGATTTTAAAGTCTTGTAATTTGGCAATATATTATTCACCTTAATAAGTTTTAAACTGTCATTAGGCGCCATAAATTGCTCAAAATAATATATGGTATAACCCAAACCATTTTTATCATAAGAGATTGCATTTATCGGACCCATCATACCCATTAACACCAGGTTAAAATGAAATGGCATCTGTAAATCCTTCATAACCATGGATTCCATCAATTCCTGACTTCCTGAATTCACATCTCTTGAATATGGTTTTATGTTGGCATTCGGTCCACCCACCTGATTCCAATTTGTGATATTATCCATATAGATATCCTGTATTTGCTTTACAGATAAAGAATTTACCGGATTGTTCGCATTCGCAATAAAAACAAAAGCATCCAGGGCAATGGGTTTAAGCAGCAGTTCAATGCCCATACTGTCTGCCAGATTCAGTTCATCCTGCGACGGTTCCCGGGCAACAAGTATAATATCAGCCAAATCCATAATCAGGTTTACATAGGCTGAATGTGTACCATTATGAACAATACTGTCTCGAATAAACGCTGCAACATCAGGTTTTTCATCGGGTATTGGCCAAATACGAATTGTTTCATCTAACCAGCTTTTACCCCACAGATAATCGATTTCCAGTAACTTACATGCAATAATAGCCTGCAGAGGGTGTGCTGAGGTTGAACCGTCTACCCTGGGATAGTTTGTTATTGAAATATTGTCAATGATTATTTCATCGATTATTTCATCTTTATCATTTGGTTTTTCACAACTGTTAAGAATGAAAAAAAAGGCCGCAAATACGAAAAAAATTGAATAAATCCGGGAATAAGGTTCTTTTTTCATGTTTTTTGATCTTAATTTGAATCGAGTATTAAAAGAGCCATACACTAATGCCTTGTGCAATTTAATGATGTAAAATAGCTTGTTTTGGTTGCGTCATTCAAATATAGGTAAATTTACATTAATCCTGGTTACGATTGGATAGAGTTCGATATATACTCATGTAGATATCTCCAAATACATTGCTGCTACGGTGTTGATTGGCTTATCAAAAAGTGGAGTGTCGGACAACATATGACATCTCCAGATGAGGTAACTTACGTGCATTGGCAAGTAAACCTAAGACGACTTCCCTGAAGGAATGAAAACCTTCGAAAGCAATGAAAACAAAATAATGATTAAAAGATTCCCGAACCTGTGTTTTAGTTGATTTCTGCCAACGCTTTCTCCAACCTGTCCATAGCCTTAACCAGATTCTCATCCGAATTGGCAAACGATATCCGTATATTGTCAGGGGCACCAAAAGCATCGCCGGGAACTGTGGCTATCTGGCCTTTCGCAAGCAAATAAAGGCAAAGGTCCATGCAATCGTTAATTTTAGTGTCGCCTGCTGATTTTCCGTAGAAATAGCTCATATCAGGGAAGACATAAAAAGCACCGTCGGGCACCATGCATTTTATTCCCTTAATATTATTAAGTCTTTTCATTATAAGATCACGCCTTCTTTTAAAAGCATCATTCATATCGGCAACACATTGCTGATCTCCTTCGAGAGCTGCTAACGCTGCTCTCTGTGCCACCGATGTTGCTCCTGTAGTCATTTGTCCCTGTAGTTTAGCGCAGGCTTTAGCGATCCATAAAGGGCCGCCCAGGTATCCAACTCTCCAACCTGTCATAGCATATGCTTTCGAGACGCCATTGACTACAACAGTTTGCTCATACATACCGGGGAGCTCTGCGATACTGACGTGCTTACCAACAAAGTTGATGTGTTCGTAAATTTCATCGGAGATAATAGTGATCCTGGGATGTTTTCTTAGAACTTCAGCTAAAGATTTTAACTCCTCGAAGGTATATATACTTCCTGTGGGATTGGAAGGGGAGCAGAGAATCAGTGCTTTGGTTTTTGGAGTGATGGCATCTTCAAGCTGTTTTGCTGTTATTTTGAAATTATGATCAATATCTGAATCAATAATAATGTTTATTCCTTCTGCAATTTTTACCTGCTCTGCATAACTTACCCAATAAGGGGCGGGGATAATAACTTCATCGCCCGGGTCGATAATTGAGGGGTATATTCTAAATTATTTTCATTTTTGAATTTAGCACAGATTGCTTTTCTGAAGTCGAGGTAACCGGGTACAGGAGCATAAAAGGAATAATTGTCGTCGATAGCTTGCTTGGCTGCAGCTTTTATGTGGTCAGGACTTGGGAAATCGGGTTCACCAACGCTGAGGTTGATTACATCTATTCCCTGTTCCTTCATTTCCTGACTCTTCTGGTTCATCGCGATGGTTTGTGATGCGGATAAGCTTGCTGATCTTTTTGAGACATTTTCCATAAATAGTTTTTTTACGTTGCAAAGAATGATGAATATTTTAATATTTGCGTCAAAAATACTGTATTTATAATAAATTGATCAATATTTGTATTCAATAGTATAAAATAATTATTAACATGAATGATTTGCTTGAAATCCTTAAGTATACTATACCCGCGCTGGTAGTGTTTTTCACGGCTTTTATCACAATGAGGTTTTTTATCCGTAACGAGGATGAAAAGCGAAGATTCGATTTGAACATGGCACAAAAGGACAGTGTTCTTCCTACAAGAATACAGGCATATGAAAGGTTGATTATTTTTCTCGAAAGAATTTCTCCTGAGTCCATTGTCATGAGGAACAGTCAGTCTCAGTTAAACGTCTCACAGTTGCAAAATGAATTGATCACTTCTATCCGGACAGAATTTGAACACAACCTTGCACAGCAAGCCTATATCAGTAATCAGTCATGGGAGCATGTTAAAATTGCGCGTAATAATATCATAAAGCTAATAAATGAAGCAGCCGCCGAGCTCAAATCCAATGAAAGCGGGCTGTCTTTGAGTAGGAAAATTCTGGAAAATGCAATGAGTTCAGGTATTTCACCAAGCCTGGAGGCTATTAATTTTTTGAAGAATGAATTTAGAGAATTACTGTAATACTATAGTTTTCTCTGAGTATAATAAGAATAATCTTTTATAATTGGTTGATATTCACTATTAAAAAGGATTGAGGAAATTAGGAAGTCAGCGGTAGATCTATTGCATGCTGTAGGAACATTATAGAGAACGGTTATCCTGAGTAATGCTTTTACATCCACATCATGCGGCTGGGGCTGCATTGGGTCCCAGAAAAAGATCATAATGTCGATATTTCCTTCCGCTATCAATGCTCCCAATTGCTGATCTCCTCCCAGGGGGCCTGATTTCAGCTTAATTATGGATATTGAATTATGTCCCGCTTCGAATGTCTTTTGATTAATCGCCTCTTCCACTAGTTTTCCGGTGGTCCCGGTGCAGGTCAGCCTGTGTATCCGAAGGGTATCCCAGTTATGCTTAACCCAGGCTATGAGATCATCCTTTCGGTTGTCATGGGCTACGAGGGCTATATTTTTATACTTTTTCAATTAGGTATTTTGTGTTAAAGGTAATTGCAAAAAGCAACATTGCAAAGGAAAGGACATTGTCTTATTATTATTTTATTGTATTTTTGTTTTCAAGTTAATAGCAGATGGTAAGAAAAAAAACTAAAAGGAAATCACCCATTATTTATAAGGTATCCCTATGGTTGTTGTTGATTGCAATTGTATTGGCTGTATTTTTCCTGATAAAAATATATAATTCAGTTTTCAAGTCCTCCGTTAGCATCGATAAAGCGAATACCACTTTACTATATATTCCGACAGGGGCCGATTTTCCCACAGTTGTGAAACAGCTTGAAACGGAGAATTTGTTGACCGATAAAACAGGCTTCATCTGGCTTGCAAAAAAGAAAAATTATATCCTTTCTGTTAAACCCGGACGGTATCGGGTTTCTGATGGAATGAGCAATAATGAACTCCTGAATATGTTGAGGTCAGGGAAACAGGAGCCTGTCAGGTTCATGTTTGCTCATGTTCGAAGCTTAAAGGAGCTTGCTCTTATTGTAGGTGAACTACTAGAGCCCAGTCCGATCGAGTTTTCCCGATATTTTTTGAATGATTCTGTGCCTGCCTTATACGGGTTTACTAAGGAATCTTTTCGCGCTATGTTCATCCCAAATACTTACGAAATATATTGGAATACCAATCCTGAAGAATTTACGAAAAGGATGAAAAGAGAATATGTTGCTTTTTGGGCAGGCAGCCGTAGCAAAAAAGCTGAGGAAATTAAGCTTACACGTCTCGAGGTATCAACCCTTGCATCGATTATTGATCAGGAATCTCTTCATAATGAGGAGAATCCTACAATCGCAGGAGTTTTCATGAACAGGATAAAAAATGGTATTCCACTTCAATCTGATCCTACTATTATTTATGCTTTGAACGATTTTAGTATCCGGCGGGTGCTTAATGTTCACAGAAAAGTTAATTCCCCATACAATACATATCTGAATAGGGGATTGCCTCCCGGGCCGATTAGCATACCTACTATTGCTGCCATTGATGCTGTGTTAAATTATTCGGATCACAACTATTTATATTTCTGTGCTAAACCTGATCTCTCCGGCTATCATAATTTTGCCCGCACATTATCCCAACATAATGAAAATGCACGTTTATACCACAATGCACTCAATCGGCGTAAAATATTCAAATAAGCTCTTTTTATTAATTTATTAAATGTAATTTCACGGGATGAATAAGATCAGATTTGGTACGGATGGCTGGCGTGGGATTATTGCCAGCGATTTCACTGAAGAAAATGTGGCCAGACTTGCTATTGCTTGTTCTATTTGGCTATTGAAGAAATTCCGTGAAGCTACCGTAGTTATTGCGTATGATACCCGGTTTGGCGGAAAGATGTTTGCAGAATCCACTGCTAAAATATTGGCATCTAAAGGCATAAAAGTAATCCTGAGCGATCGTTTCACTTCTACACCAGTAGTTTCTTTTGTGGTTAATATGATGAAAGCTGAATTGGGAATAGTTATAACTGCAAGTCATAACCCTGCTGAATATAGTGGTTTCAAATTGAAGGGCAGTCATGGAGGACCGTTGGCGGATGATGATGTAAAAGATATTGTGAATCTTATTAACTACGATACAAATCTTGATCTCAACCTGATAAAACTTGAAAATCTTATCGATAAGGATATCCTTACCATAGGAAATATTGAAGATTACTATATACAGGATTTACGTGAGAACTTTGATCTTTTGGATCTGGATAAAATGGCTTCCTCGGTGGCTTTTGAATCCATGTACGGAAGTAGTCTAAATTTAATAAAAAAAATATTCCCCCGAATTCATTCCGTTCATGAACATCGGGACGTACTATTTGGCGGTGTCTCGCCTGAACCTCTCGAAAAGAATCTGAGCGATTTTCTGAACTTTGTAAAAAAATCAAAAAGTATTAAATTGGGCATTGCGGTTGATGGAGATGGCGACCGAATAGCTTTAGCAGATGCAGATGGAAATTATATAGATTCGCATCATATAATACTTCTTCTAATCCATTATCTGGCGGGTTCCCTGAATCAAAAAGGATTAATAGTTACCGGTTTTTCATCAACTAT
>CAJDXG010000016.1_pt1 | contig 11375 bp, 7 predicted proteins | sample 7391801 | NCBI WGS metagenome assembly CAJDXG01 (sample SAMEA7055713, study PRJEB34461) | soil metagenome | biome: terrestrial ecosystem; feature: Peninsula; material: soil | place: Antarctica | collected 2016 | reverse complement strand
TGTTTTTCAGCAATTTCAAAGAGGATTTTAATGTTGCATGATGATCATTTGAAACTTTTTTCTCGGGTATATTTGTTGAGTTTAGCCACAGAAGAGCCATAATTGTAATACATGCATATACCGGAAACAATATGCTCCAGTCAAGTCCGAAGGCAAAAAGCATAAAGGTGGGTAAAAGAAAACCCATAGAGGAACCTACAGTTATAAAAGATTGCGCCAGAGAAAGATTTCTGGAATATTCTCCTTCTTCCGAGATATCGCGCATAAATGGATTACCCGCGACCTGAAGAATAGATCCTCCTGCCCCTAAAAGCAGGATAGCCAACAAAATCTTATAGAACTGCATCAATGAGCTGCCATCTACTACCATTCTGCCATACATTCCTGAAAGTATAGGAGTAATGAGTCCGAAGGTTGCCAGGCCTAATCCAAGATTTAATATGAATTTTTTACCTTTCTTATCCTGGAGCACACCTATCGGCACTGAAAGCAGTCCATACATAATATACCCCAACAATGGCAATAATGTAGCCATGGTAATGGAAATATTAAATGATTCTTTTGCCAGACTTACCATTGGGCCCACTGCATCAATCATTCCCATCGAAAGGAAAACAAGATAAATCGGAAGGGTTTTGGATTTCATATACTGTTAATTTGTTTTCAAAGGTTAAAAAATAGCATATCTGTTTTTGTGATGGCAGCCAATCTTAATATTATCTGTAATATTATTCATCATGAATATAATTCGGAAACAAAAATACGATGTATTGTTCTTAATAAAAACCACTTGTTTCTCAAATCATGACACTATATTCGCATTTAATGGGGCTACAGGTATTTAATCTCCAAAACAGAATAAAAACATAATGCCTAAACTCGAGAAAATTCTCCAAACTGAAACTTCATCAATCCATGTAAAGCGGGAAGTTACCCCTTATATGGATTATCCATTGCATTATCATCCCGAAGTTCACTTGTATCTACTTCAGACCTTGACACCAGATAATCCACTGCTATTACACAATCCAAGGTATGAAGTCCCGAAAGTATCCAATTTTTATCAGGAAATAAGTGATTCACGATTCAATGCTTTATTCTACTTCCTGGCACACCTAATCCCTAATGCACCGAACAGAGAACGCATCCTCCTTATGTTGGCGTTTTCCGCTTGCACTGCTATTAATGAAATAATTGTACCGGTTCCATGCGACATAAGAATAGCCCTCAGAAGTCCACCAGAAACCGTTGTGGCCAATGAGGTAGAATGCGTTATAGTTATTACGGTAGCCTCCGGGAAGGGCCGTAAAACCAGTTTCGTTGTTTGCACCAGTGTTAGGGGTAATCCAATGCGATGTACCTGTTTCTTTTAGTTTTCCCCCAGTTACGCTTTCACCTCCCAAATAGGTGGTTAAAGTTGTCCATTCAGCTTCGCTTGCCAGATGCCAGCCGGCAGGACATACGCCTTGCACTCCACTTGGGTTGGCAGTACTGCTCTCTGAACCGGCCATAGCTGCAGGCCAATTGTATAAAACTCCGTAAGTGTTATAATTGGTGGTGGCTTTGGCATCTTCTATTACTGTTCCATCATAATCGTAAACATAATAGTATGGGTCTGTTTTTGAGCCTGTTTCAAAACTGACTACTTCAGGAAGATATTTTAAATTTTCCGCCATCCAAACCTGATTGCCTATGGTAACGAATCGGTAAACATTGCCATCACGAATGTCCGTAAAAGAGCCGTTTTGTGCCTGCAATAAAACTATCGAAAAGAATAATCCTATTATTATCACTAAATGTTTTTTCATTATTTTATCCTCCTTTTTTTAATTGTGAATATTTATTCGTACGACTCTTTTTATACAAATCTAAATTTGCAAGGCCTAATCCAAGATTTAAGTAGCCATGGTAATGGGAATATTAAAGGATTCTTTTGCCAGACTCACCATTGGGCCAACTGCATCAATCATTCCCATAGAAAGGAAAACAAGATAAATCGGAAGGGTTTCGGATTTCATTTACGGTTAAGTTGTTTTCAAAGATTAAAAAATACAATATCTACTTTTGTGATGGCAGCCAATCTTAATATTATCTGTAATATTATTCATCATGAATATAATTCAGAAACAAAAATACGATGTATTATTCTTAATAAAAACCACTTGCTTCTCAAAACATGATACTATATTTGCATCTAATGGGGCTACAGGTATATATTATCCAAAACAAAATAAAAACATGATGCCTAAACTCGAGAAAATTCTCCAAATTGAAACTTCATCAATCCATGTAAAGCGGGAAGTTACCCCTTACATGGATTATCCATTGCATTATCATCCCGAATTTGAAATTATATACGTTGAAAAAAGCTATGGCGTAAGGTTGATGGGTAATCATATTGGTAACTTTTCAGACGGCGACTTGATGTTTATAAGTCCAAACCTACCGCATGTCTGGAGGAATGACCAGGATTTTTATAAGAACAGGGAAGATCTCTTTGTTGATGTTTATGTGATCCAATTCCGGGAAGATGCCCTTACTAAAGATTTTTTTAACCTTCCCGAATTTTCACATATAAAAAAATTATTTACACTTGGACAGCAGGGAGTGTTGATAACAGGAAAAGAACATAAAAAAATTTCTGAATTGATTAAAAAGGTGTTTAAGTCAAGCGGGGTGGAACGGCTTTCCGTTTTTCTTACTACACTTGAAACGATAGCTAATAATCAGGAATATAACTTGTTATCGAATCTGGGCTATACGAATTCAATAAATACTACAGATGCGGAAAGAATAAACAAGGTGGTGGATTATTTAATGGAGAATTTCGCGAAGAATATAGACCTTGTTGAAATTGCAAATCTTATAAATCTCAATAAATCTTCATTTTGCAGATATTTTAAATCCATCACAAGAAAAACATGTTCTCAAATTCTAAATGAAATAAGGATAGCCCATGCCTGCAGACTTATTGTAAACTGCGACGATACAATTTCATGCATCAGTTATGAAACAGGATATAACAATATCTCTCATTTCAACAGGCAATTTAAAAAGATTACCGGTTTAACACCCGGAGAATATAAGAAGAAGTATCTCGTAGTTTCAAATTAAGAATATAGAGTAAAAATCTTAATTTTATTAAATGATGAAGTTCATTACCTATGCCATTTTTTTCTGGTTTCTTCTGGCTTTTCAAGTTAATGCATCTGCTCAATCCGAATCTAAGGTCTCAATAAACAGCGTTCAGATTACTGATGAATACCATTACAGTACTGCATTTGCAAGCAATAGAGCCTATCGTATATTTCTTCCTCCCGGTTACAACAATAAAGCGGATAAAAGATACCCCGTTATTTATTTTTTTCATGGTTGGGCACAGCGTTATTTTGGATCAGTGGGAAAAGGCTATTCCGATTATGACAAAGGTGATGAAAACGATGGAGACAATATTGAAAAGTTTGTATCTGAAAATGATGTTATTGTCGTTAAGATCGATGGTTTAAACCAGTTCGCTAATGAAGTGACAAATCTGACCCCGTATAACGAAGGTACAGTCTCTACATTCCGGCAATTTCCGACCTATTTTAAAGAGTTGATCCATTATATCGATGGAAATTATCGCACCATACCGGACAGAGAGCATCGGGCTACATCAGGCCTGTCGATGGGTGGGTTTATGTCTTTTTGGCTGGCAGCCAAATATCCTGATCTGGTAAGTGCAGCGGGTAACTTTTGCGGATCAACGGAATTTATAGTTGGCCCGTATGAATTTCCAGTAGAATATGCCCATGCGCATATGTTCAATAATTATAAGGGGGTAAGCGTTAGAATGAATAATGGAAACAGTGACCGTCTGCGATTCTATCATCAGGACATGAACCGTTTTCTGCTCAATGTTTTGCCGCAGTATGAATTCATGGTTTACGATGCTTCACATATTACATGTGGGTTGGGCGATATGTTTAACTTTATCATGAAGGCTTTTAAATCCCCCCTACCCTTGCCGGAACAATGGGGCTATATCGATATCTATCCATTTTTTGAAGTATGGGGTTATAAAGTAGAAACCAACAGGAACAGGGCAGGATTTACAATTTTGGAAAATGTAAATCAAAACGGTTTTAAAATGGCGGTGCGTAATTTTTTACCGGATGGTGAACTGATGCCTAATGTATCGGTTAAAATAACAACTTCACCCAAGTATAAAAAAAATCAGCAATACTACATTACGGATGTTGATTTGAGAAGTTTTGCCAAAAAGATCTATAAGATTGAAAGCGATTCTGAAGGACAACTGAGTATTGAAACAAATGGAAGTTTGCATCAAATAGGGATCAGTGAAGATGATGAAAATCCAAATCTATGTATGGCCAGATATTCCATTGATAACATGGATTGGGCGGAAACCGGCAAAGAGATAGTATTATCCTTTGAAGTATTAAATAAAGGAGCAGGCATTGCACGGGGGATTACAGGAGAGGTGGTCGCCCTTAGTGATAGTTTAGAAATAATAGAAGGTATGGGGATATTAACGCAACTATCGGGCTTATCCATAGATAAATTGAAAGGAAAATTTAAGATTAAAAATAATAAACCGAATGTAGAAATTGCAAAACTCAAGTTGATATTGAAAGATAAAGCAGGACTAATATGGGAAGAGGAATTTGAAATGCGATTTAAAGACCCGGTGGCTGAGATAACAGATTTCGTGATCGCAGATGGCAGGAAAATGACAGTGGTGAATGCTGCAGTCGATTCATTTACCGGTATTGTTGGAGCAGGAAACGGAGATGGAATTGCCAACCCAGGGGAAACCATCGTCATTTTGGTAAATGAAGGAGGCAAGTATATACGCACCAATGCCTATACACTTCATCCTCAAATTAATGCACAAAATACCAATATACGAATATCGGATAGCTGGCAGGAATATGACCACATAGGAGGTTCGTCTAAATACACCATGCCTGTCATTTCTTCAGAAAAAGCTCCGGAAAAGGATATTTGGTTTTATGTCGAATATTGGTTGCCGGCCGATCACATAATTAGCGGGCAACACATTATTAAAAAAGGGAAAATCAAGATTAAAGTTAAAGGCAAAGATGAAACACCACCGCAAATACAATGGCTTCAGGTCATAACTAATGATCGTGTCGAGGCCAGGATATATGATGGCTCTCGTGTAGATAAGGCTATTCTCACTTTTATACCTAATGAAGAAAAATCTACCATAGAACATGTTACCTGGGATAATGTGCCAAAGGCCTTTGAAGTTGAGCTGGCCGATACCGGATTGGATGGTGATGTTACAAAAGGAGACGGAGTGTATAGCCGAAAAATAGAAAACCGACCATCTTATTTTTACGACCTGAAATTAGAAATGATTGATGCAGCAAGTAATAGCGTAGTCATTGACTGGCCCGAAACTATTTTTTTAAAGAATACGGAATAGTTCCACAGGCATAGTACGCTTTTTAGGGGCAGTTAACCTGCCTTCTGAAATTGAATTTGTTTTAATTTCTAATTAACACTATTTTTAATGGATTCTAAAGATGAAACCTCATAACCGAATCCAAAACATTTAAATCCATAAAAGAATGCTTAGAAATGCTCTGTTCATCGCTATTTTTTTGATCTCTCCGATAGTATCGGCTCAGACCTGGCTACCCTCATTTTTCAACGACCAAATGGTACTCCAGCAAAATGAAGAAGTATCGGTCTGGGGAAAAGATAAACCTCATACTACAATAACTGTAGCCGGCAGCTGGGGTGCAAAAGCATCTATTAAAGCTGATAAAAACGGCAAATGGGCACTGAAACTACAAACCACTGTAGCAGGAGGGCCCTATACCTTAACCGTAACAGGCAGTGAAGAGATCACTTTCAGCAACGTTCTCCTTGGCGAAGTCTGGTTCTGCTCCGGTCAGTCAAACATGGAGATGCCTGTAGGAGGATTTAACAGTCAGCCTGTTAGCGGTAGCAACGATTATATACTGAACGCAAAGAATGACCAGATCAGGTTGTTCACTACAGCCTGGGTATATAGCATGGAACCGCTCGATGATGTAAAAGGTGAATGGCAAACAGCAGAGCCTTCAACAGTGAGAAATTTTAGTGCAACAGCGTATTTTTTCGGAAAGCAGCTGCAGCAAATTCTTGATGTACCTGTAGGACTCATCCATTCCTCATGGGGAGGATCAATGGCCGAAGCATGGATGGATGCGGAATCACTGTCAGCGTTTCCTGAGATCACTCTCCCATTGCAGTTGCCGGAGAACCGTTTTAACCATACCCCGACCCTGCTTTACAATGCAATGGTTCATCCGTTTATCGGATATTCAATGAAAGGGGCAATATGGTATCAGGGTGAGTCAAATATCGGGAGAGCAAAACAATATGAAAACCTCTTCCCCGCGCTGATCAACTCATGGCGGACAAAATGGAAGCAGGGAGCCTTCCCCTTTTATTTCGTTCAGATCGCACCCTGGAATTATGAAAATAATGATGCAACCTCCTCAGCATTTATCAGGGAGGCGCAACTCCACTCCATGCTAAAAACAGAGAATACCGGAATGGCAGTAACAATGGATATCGGCGATTGTGTCGGTATTCATCCGGCTGAAAAAAATCTGGTAGGAAAAAGACTGGCGTACTGGGCCCTGGCGAAAGACTATGGCATAGAAGGAGTTGCTTATTGCGGACCGATTTATAACCAAATGGAGATTACGGACGACGGTAAGGTGAAAATCACCTTCGATTTTGCAGAAACAGGTTTGTCTTTTTACGGCAATGAGCCGGTAGGATTTGAAATTGCCGGAAATGATAAGATATTTCACCCTGCAAATGTTACGCTATCATGGAGCAATAATATACTGGTATGGTCCGATGATGTTCCCGTTCCTGTAGCCGTCCGCTATGCTTTCAAAAATTGCATTACTGGTACCCTTTATAATACAGAAGGGCTTCCGGCTTCATCATTCCGGACGGATGACTGGGACCAATAGGTTAATTACACTTCGAAGATCATTTTATACTATGAATGGTATAAACCTTTTACTTTTTTTCATGTATTTAATATACTTTTCCCTAAAGAAATCTATACATTCTTTCTCATCAAATTTGGCTGTCAGGTAAAGAAATATTGTTATTCCGGCACCATAGATTAGAATTCTCATTTTTCTGATGTTTCGTTTTTTTTCAGCTGGTTGCCAACGTTATGGCGGGATGGCCAGTAAGGGATTGCGGAGCTACGTTCCAATCAACCGAGATGAAAGATTGATGCGGGTGATGACCTTCACAAATTTGTTGCTAAACATTCTCAACTATCTAATTTATCATGGCAACTTATCAAGCCAAATATTTCCTTTTTTAGTATATGTAAAATAATCCCCTGATGATGAAAATGCAACCTCACTAAAATTTCTTTCTTCAATTTTCATAATTACATCTCCATTTATATCGACAATCCAAGGCTCAGTCCAGGTAGTGTTATCCTGAGTTTGGCGTTTGTATAGCAAAATGAGATTTCTATTAGGTATCCATATGGGCGCATCTGAACTATCTATTAATAAACTCGAATTGAATATATCTGAAGGAGTAATATAAACACCTTTATAGTCTGAGTAGGCGATATAGTTACCATCGTGAGAACATGATAAAATTTCTTCATCTTCTAATGTTTCGGATAACCTTAAATACTCAGTCCCATCTGCAGATGATTTCCATAGGTCATAATTTTCATTTGTTCGATCATATAACGAATATACGAATCCTTCAGAATCGCGTGTCCAATCAAAATCCCCAATAAGACCCTTTTCAATCAGAAGCGTATCAGAAAAATCTGGTTTAGCAGAATAAAGTCTATAAACGGGAGAACCTTCCGATGGATTTGGACCTTGAATAATAAAAGCAACTTTTGATCCATCAGGTGAATATTTAGGCCGCTCAGCCCAGTGATCTAAGGAGGTCATTCTTGTCTTACTTCCATCAATGGATATCTTCCATATCTCACTGCCACCTGGCGTATATATTTGTGCTAATATAGCGTCAGAATTCGTTGACCAAGAAACATTAACAACATTAGTTGATTCGTAGAGTTCATCAAATGAAAGTAATGGACGTTGATTTGACCCATCCTTATCCATAATCCAAATCTCAAACATCACAATTGATGCCATTGGATTATATGTATTCCTATTAGAAAGAAATGCTATATATTCACTATTTGGAGACCAAAAGCAGATAAAATCTGAATTAGTAGAAGTTAACTGCTTTGGTAAAACTTCATAATCTGATTTATTTTCCTCGCAGCTAATAATAGCTATCAATAAAAATAGTATTAAAGAAGATAATAACTTGTTTTTCATAGGAATCATAATTTTTGGTTACTAAATAAAACCTCATGTTTGATTTTGAAAAACTTCAGGTTTATTCCAATGTAAAAACTATTTATCCCGGCTTCCATATTCGAAAATTTTTGCTTCCAGTCGTTTTCCCAGATATTGATTCCCCTCTTTTAATTCATCCAGAATTATTTGAGATTTCTTATGATACCTGTTTATTTTCTTTTCTGTCCATTTGGCTGGTGGTGGCTGAAGTTTGGTAATCCTATCTGCCATTTTAACTGCCCAAACTTCTTTCTGAAGCTTTTTTATTCTGATAAGACTATCAATAATTTGCTGGTCTTTTGGTAGTTTTTTATCTTTAGATAGTGCTAAAACAGCAATTGCAATATCTTCTCCAAATTTCTCTTTTATTTCATCGTATGTTGTGGTGGTATCCTCAATAGTGTCGTGTAAAATGGCAACCTGAATTGCATAATTCAGGTTAAAATTCGTTGTAAATGCAGCAGCCATGAATATTTCCATGGCAACATTACATAAATGAACGACACAAGGAAGTTTTGTACCCTTTACCTTCGGTCTCTTTTCCTGATGCCTGGATGCTGCAAACTTTATAGCCTCCTGATAAAGAGTCTGGACTTCTGTTTGCTTTTGGTTATTTTCAAGTTTCATTGTATCCTTTTTGGTAGGCTTCCTATTCATCTATCGAGTGGAAAAAATCATAACCAAAGATACGGAATAAAATCTCATCTTATAAAAAACAACTGCCGGAAATATAAAATAAAAAGCGGCTCACTTGCTAGAAGTGGCCGCTTTTAATAACTCTGTTTTCAAAAAATAGTCAGGATGAATTACTCGTCATTTTCCGAACTAAGCAGATTTACAGTTTTATGGTAATAATACCTGATCAATAACATGTATTACACCATTTGTACCTAAAATATCAGTTTTAACAATAGATGCATTGGAAGTTCCAATTTTTAGTGCTGCATCTGAATCCACGATAGTTAAATCGCTGTTTAAAGTAAATGATCCTCCGGAAAGTGGCATCAATGCAACACTTGAGTTTCCATTAAGTGCATTAGGTATATCGGTTGAGAAAACTCTCGATCCTAATACGTGATATTTCAAAACAGCTTCAATGGTTCCAATACCTACAGCGCCTACAAGAGCATTAAAGTCAGCTACTCCTGCAAGAGTATAAAGTGATTGGAAAGCTACATCGGTTGGTGCAAATACTGTATAAGATCCTGCGCCACTTAAGATGGTTACAAGTGCAGCTGTAGTTGCATCATTTTCTACTGCAGTAAGTGCGGCCACCAATTGTCCGAATTCAGCACCTTTTGAAGCTTTGGAGGCTGCAACAGCAATGCTTACTACATTATTGGTTGGAGGAACAAGTGTTCTGTCGATTAAATGAACAACGCCATTATCATAATCCAAAGCCTGACCTGCTAAAGTAGCGACGGTAATCTTTGTTAATCCATTAATAAATGCACCTTTAGAGTTAATGCTCAGGTAAAAATCGCCGCCCAAAGTAGTAACTGCTGATCCGGATGCAGGCAATTCATTCGCAAATACTTCTGAAGCAATTACATGATATTTGAGAATTGGAGCTAAATCGCCAGGTGTTAATCCATCGATACTGGTAATTCCAGCTGCTGCAAATGCGGCGTTATCAGGAGCAAACAACGTTAAATTAGCTTGCGGATTAATCAAAGTATTTAGTAATCCCGCTTTAACAACTGCAGCTGTCAGAGTGGAAAAGTTCTTATTAAAATAAGCCGGTTCTACTATTGTGTTCACTATACTCAATTCGAGTTCAGGAACTAAAACGGCATCAATAATATGAATAACTCCGTTTGATGCCTCTACATCTTCAACCGTAACTTTGGCATTATTTACAGACACTTCATTACCCTTAACTTCTATCTTAACTTTATCGTTGGCACTTAAAATGGTGGTTGCCATTTGTCCGTTGGTTAAGTCTTTCGTCTTTAAAGCTGCTCCGGAGACGACATGGTATTTTAAAAGTCTTTCAATTACATCTTTAGGAACATCCTTTAAAGATGATTGTCCGATAACACCCAATAAATCATCAAAGGATTTATTTGTTGGAGCGAAAACTGTATAACTTCCATCACTGCTTAATGCATCCACCAAAGCGGGAAACATTGTTAAAGCTTCAACTAGTGTACTTAATGAAGGAGTTGCCTTGGCAATAGTAATAATATTGTCTTTTACTACAGGTTCCGGATCCTTGTCTTTTTCACATGATGTGACTGAAAAAACTGCAATTAGAGCAATTGCGAAAATGCTGAGTGATTTTTTTCCTATTGTTTTCATAATTTCTATTTTATTTTAAATATTAATTTTTAGATATGATAATAACAAGAGGAATTAAATATTGTTTAATCTTTTGTTGTTTTATTTAAACAATAATAATTTATTTTAGATAGCAAATTTATTGAATTGTAGATTTTATAAGCCTTTTGACGCATAGAATGCACCGATAATAAAAATAAAATAATTTAAAATAAATATTTATTGTTTAATCTTTTGATTGATTTATCAAACCAATTTTATAGGATTCATCTATATACGGACGATCGTGCGTATCTACGATCTTCCTTTTGGGTTTTACCATTGGGCGCATTCAATGCGCCCCTACGGTCGCATGATTGGGGGTATTTACATTTGTGCGGGGGTCTGTACACGCGATAAATCGGATTTAGAGACGCGATGAATTGGATATAGAGACGCGATGAATCGCGTCTCTACAGAAAATAACCATTGAATTCACGTTATCAAATTTATCCATGGGATTGTTTGGAATAAAAAATCGGCGGAATTTGACGGTTATAAAAATCCGATGTATCATACCAATTTACCAGGCGTCACCCCATTATCCACCCGAAACAAAAGTGGATACTCTTTGTTTTAATGATTTACATTTACAATATGAGTATTATACAATCACAAATTTCACACATTCAGGAAATAATTGGAGAGCCGACGCGGGATTTGCGA
>CAJDXG010000207.1_pt1 | contig 11519 bp, 6 predicted proteins | sample 7391801 | NCBI WGS metagenome assembly CAJDXG01 (sample SAMEA7055713, study PRJEB34461) | soil metagenome | biome: terrestrial ecosystem; feature: Peninsula; material: soil | place: Antarctica | collected 2016 | reverse complement strand
CACCGTTAAAAAAGAATTTATGCATTTCAGGACATTCCTTGATGCCGACGGAGAATTTTTCGATTCGGTGAACTTCCCGGACTCTTTACGAGAATATCCTTTTAAGGGATATGGGATTTACCTTCTTCTGGGAAAAGTGGTAGAAGAATTCGGTTTCCCTTCCATAGAAGTGGAAAAAATGGCGAAACTTCCAGTGAAAACTGATCCCCGGTATTGAAGGTAAATTAGAAAACAAAATTCAATTTAAAAACAATGGAACGCAGATGACCCGGATTGAGCGTATTTAGCATACTTATTGTAGAATGAACGCGTTTTTAAACAAAGATGTTTCCATCTTGTTTAACCCCTACAGTTTAATTTGAAACAAATACATGAAAAGTCATCCGCTCTTTATCGTAATAGCCTTAGGCATACTAATGATAGTTATCGATTTATATGTTTACAGGGGGATATCCATCATGGAACGGTCATTTACCAGCCGGCAAAAGTCAATTACAACATGGATATTCTGGGCCATATCTGCCATAACTATTTTCTGGTTTGTTTTCCTGGTCATTTCGGTAAATAAAATGAGTAATCACCAGCTTTACCACGCAGTTATGGTATTCTTCGGATTTTTTCTCGTGCTATTCATCCCAAAACTGGTTTTCGCTTTATTTACTCTTATAAAAGACCTCGGACTTCTCGCTGCCAGTGGGAGCTCCTTAATTATTGACAAAGGCAGCAGTACAGGAGAAACGATCCAGCGGATCAGCCGTTCCGATTTCCTGCTAAAGACCGGGCTTATCCTGTCGTCCATTCCCTTCATCGCAGTACTGTATGGAATAGTATATGGGAAGTACAACTATACAATTCAGAAAGTACGCCTCTCCTTCCCTAACCTCCCAAAAGCATTCGACGGGCTTCGGATAGTTCAGATCAGTGACCTTCACCTGGGAAGTTTTAACGGAAAAACTAAAAATATCGAACATGCCATCAAAATGATAAATGAACAGGATGCCGATTACATCCTTTTCACTGGGGACATGGTCAACACCATGGCTAATGAAATGGAACCCTATGTCCCTGTATTGAAAAAACTAAAAGCCCGGAAGGGCAAATTTTCGATTCTCGGAAATCATGACTATGGTGATTATTACGACTGGGATACAGAAGAAAATAAGGCAAAAAACTTTCAGCAACTAATTGATTATCAGAAAGAGGCGGGTTTACACCTCCTGAGGAATGAGTCAGTCCGACTTGAAAAAGATGGTGAATTCATCAGTCTCATTGGTGTGGAAAACTGGGGAAAACCTCCATTTCCTCAACATGGAGATCTTAAAAAAGCAACCAGAGACGTTGAGAGTGAGAGTTTTAAAATTTTAATGTCTCATGATCCCTCCCATTGGGATGCCGAGGTCAGGCCTCATTCCGACATCGATCTTACTCTTTCGGGACATACACACGGAATGCAGTTTGCGATAAGGATTCCGGGCTGGAGATGGAGTCCGGTCAAAATGAAATACCCCCGCTGGGCAGGGATTTACAAGGAAGGGCGTCAGGCTTTGTATGTTAATATAGGACTTGGATTTATCGCTTTCCCGGGAAGAGTTGGCACTCCTCCCGAAATAACATTGTTCGAACTGAATACTTCAGCCTGATTGACCATAGTACCGGGCATAAAAAAATCGCGTGTCACCAAATTAATATCAGCAACACGCGACAGGAACCTGGCTTAAACATTGTTTAAACCAAGGGAGTTCTTTTTACTTCGTTTCCAGGACGGCATATTTGGATATTTTCCAAAACTCCTGTGGGTCTTCGATTTCAAGATAAGTGATCAACCCGTTATCCTCAATAAGTTTATATGAACCAGTAGGATGTTCAGTGATCAATTCAGCCTTTTTTGAATTAACAGGAATGGTTTTGACTTTTGAAATATCAATTTCCGTGAAATATTTTCCATCAAAATTCCCTTGAATGCTCTTATTCTTGCCGAGAAAGAGGAATCCGCCTTCTTTTGCCAGCAATCCTTTTTCCTTCAATTCCTTGTAAGTACCATTAGCATAGTATGCCCTGTTGAGATCATCATACTGCTTTAAAATAGTATCTTTCTTTGCAATAAGGTTCATCTCAAGGTCATCCATTTTCTCGTTTAACTGTGCCATTTGGAAATCCTTTTGAGTGAGGGTTTCCTTCAAAGCAGCAATATCCGATGACTGCACTTCAACTATTTTGTTCAGAGCTTCAATTCTCCGTTGGAATTCTTCTGTTTGAAGTCCGGATTTCTGAAGTTTAGCACTCAGCTGAGCAATTTTCTTTTTACTGTCATCCAGTAAAGAATTCATCATCTGAATGTCTTTCACGATAGCCTGCCTTTTATCTTCCGTCAGTGCACTTTCACCTGATTTAGTATTAACAAGATTTCTTCGTTGCCTTATAGACTCAAGGTTGTTTGTAATTTCATCAAAGCCTGTAAGCATGTCATTAATAACCGAATCACGGTTGTTAAGTTGAGTAGACAAGCTTTGATTGGCATTCTCAAGCTGATGTCTTAACTGCGCAAGTTGGTTGTACTGCTGATTCTTGTTGTAGAGCATCACGCCCAGTGTCATAGCCCCTGCGATAATTACAAATGATAAACCGAGGCTAACCAAAAATGTATTTCTTTTTTGTTTTTCCATTTTACAATCTCCTTTTTCCAATTTTAGATTTAACTATTCCGGAATTTTAATTTTCATTACCGGTTAAGTAGAAACGAGCCATTTCTGTACCAAGATCAAAAACTTTACTATAAAGCTGATTTAATGATTGTTAGGAAAGACCAATAAAGAGTGGAATTACCAAATTGAACTAAGAATTCTCAAAATGGAATGATTGTAGAATGCCTGAATTTCCCGATTAAGTATCTTTCTTCAACATCCTGTAAATAGTAGAAATCCCCACATCGAGCTTTTCTGATACAAGTCGGATATTGTTATCGTATTTCTTTAAAAATGAATCTACAATACGTCGCTCATACTCTTTTAATGTCAACTCCCGGTTCAATATTTCGGGAAGGATGTCCCCTGAGCCGATTAGAATATCGGATGGCTGAATTTCGCTTCCATTGGAAAGTGTGGCGCCCAGTTCGATGACTGATTTTAGCTCGCGGACATTCCCCGGAAATTCATAGTTAAGCAGCATTGCCCCAGCATCATGGGAGATTGTTTTTAGTCCAAGATCATTGTCTTTGCAAAATTCATTTAAAAAATATTTTGCAAGGATCAGTACATCGTTTCCCCGGTCTCTTAGAGGTGGTATTTCGATAGGCAGGCCAATGAGTCTGTAAAAAAGATCTTGTCTGAAATTACCTTTCCGAACTTCCTCCATAAGGTTTTTATTTGTGGAAGCGATGATCCTGCAATTAATTTTGATCGTGGTATTGCTGCCCACCCGGGTTATCTCCTTTTCCTGAAGAGCACGAAGGACTTTTACCTGGGTAGACGGATCCATTTCAGCGATCTCATCTAAAAACAAGCTGCCACTGTCAGCCTCCTCAAACTTACCAATGCGTCTGGACATAGCGCCTGTAAATGATCCCTTTTCATGCCCGAACAATTCACTTTCAATAAGTCCCAACGGAATCGCAGCTACATTCACTGCAACAAATGGTTTATCCTTTCTTGGAGAATTGTAGTGAATCGCTTTTGCAACAAGCTCCTTCCCTGTTCCTGTTTCCCCGGTCACAGAGACGGTAATATTCGTACGGACCGCTTTCTCTATCAATTCAAATACTTTTTTAATAGCATTGGAGTGACCGATTATAGAATTTTGAAAGCTGTATTTTTTCTGTACTTCCTTTTTCAGTGAACTTAATTCTGTTTCCAGAATAACATTTCGCCTTAGATTCGACACAATGTTAAGTAACCTCTCCTTAATATCGTTCGATTTTACGATATAATCATACGCTCCCTGTTTCAATAATTCCACAACGGTTTCAATATCCTGCTGCTCCGATATAAGAATGACCTGAATCCGTTCATTTTCCTTCTTTATCCTTTGAAGCACCTCCAGACCTTTCATATCAGGCATTTGGTAATCAAGAGTTATGAGATCAGGATTTTCGCTCAAACGGCTAATACAATCCTTTCCGTTAGAAATCCCATGTACCTCATATTCAGGATTAAGTGAAAGACTGTGTACCAGAAGTCGATTATACCAATCGTCATCCTCAACAACAAATATTTTATACGGTTTATTACTCATTTTTTCAAGAAACAAATTTACCCTTTTTCATATAGATCAATATGTTCCTGTATTAGTTTTACAAATCTTTTTTGTTCGAATGTTGCATTTTTCAATAATTCCCGCAAGTGCTCATACACTTTCTCTCCTCTTGCATTATCTTCAATTTCACGCAATAAACTATACAATTTCAATGCGTTAAGATGCTTGCATGAGGAGGATGTTCTGTGAGCAATATCAGCCACACAACGATAATCCTTTTTCTTGAGACAATCTGCCATTTCTTCCAGGGACTCCAGTGAATTCCTTATAAAGACTTCCAATAGTTCAATGACGAATTTCTTATCTCCACTGCCTAAGCGGTAAAGTGCATCAAAATCAGGTTTATCTTCTGACAATGAAGGAACATCTGTATTGTCGTTCGTATATCCATCTTCAAATCAGATACTCAAATGTTTTTCTCAGGGATTTCTCATGAAAGGGTTTTAGCAAAAAGGAGTTCATTCCTGCTGCGAAGCTTGCCTCTACATCCTCCTTCGCGTTTGAAGCAGAAAGTCCGATTATTTTCATATCCGCCGGAATGGATGGATCCTTTCGGATTCTTTCTGTAGCGCTAATTCCATCCATCACAGGCATTCGAATATCCATTAGAACTACATCAAATTTTTGCTTTTTAAGTTTCTGAAGTGCAATCTCGCCATTTTCAGCTTCCTCAAAATCAATTTTCCACTTCTTAAGTATCAGCCTTAGAATAAGTCGATTGTACCCTTCATCATCAACGATTAAAGCCCGTATGCCTTCATAACTCAATACTTCCACTTTCAGAGCTGCTTCTTCATCCAATAAATAATTAACAGTTCCTTTCGCAAATGGAAGCTTTACGGTGAAAATTGTTCCAATACCTTTTTTACTTTTGACCGAAATACTTCCTCCCATGAGCAAAATAAGTCTTTTGGCAATGGCAAGTCCTAATCCGGTTCCTCCATATTTTCTGGAGGTACTGGAATCTTCCTGGGTAAAATCCTCAAATAGATAATTAATTCTGTCTTCTTCAATACCGATTCCTGTATCTTCAACATTTATAATCAATTCAATATTTCCTTCATTCTTTTTGACGGAAGATACAAGAAGCCGAACCTCACCAATGTCTGTAAATTTAATAGCGTTGCTCACCAAATTTAAAAGCACTTGCTTTAGCCTCATCGGATCTCCCTTCAGAACATCCGGAATTGATTTATCAATGGTTAATTTTAACCCAATATTCTTTTTATTAGCAAGATAACGGTTAATCTGAATAACTTCATTAAATACAGAAACAAGCCTGAAATCAATATTTTCAAGTTGTATTTTCCCTGATTGAATTTTAGAAAAATCAAGAATTTCATTGATGACAGAAAGCAAGTGGTTTGCTGATTTACTAATGATTTCAATCTGCTCATGTAAATCCGGACTCACATCTTTTCTCATCAACAACTGATCGCTAAGTCCATAAATAGCATTCATGGGAGTGCGCATTTCGTGGCTTACATTGGCAATAAACATTTCCTTCGTTCGCGTAAGATTTTCTGCCTGCACCCTGGCTTCTAACATTGCTTTTTGAGTTGCCCTGGTTTTCCTTACGTAATTAATTATTACGAAGAAAAGGATAATCAAAAGGAAAAAAATAGAAACGCTAAATATAATCAGCCACTTATAGGTAGTGTTCGCAAGCTGATCAGCCTGTCGGGCCTCCCCTGCCATGGCCAGGTTTTCCTCCTCTTCAATTTGGCTAATAAGAAAATTCAATCTTGAGAAAAGCACCTCATTTTTTTCCAGTAGTGCGGATTCTTTACGTTTTGCCTTAAAGGCAGTGAGACTATCGAGTTTTCTGAATTCTTCCAGCTTTGATAATTCCTGTTTAAGGTTAATAGAAAGGCTGTCCACTATTATAGTTTGCGAAAGTTGGTTAATAGTATCTTTAAGCGGAGGTAAAACTGAAGTTTCAGGCCGGGCAGTCTCCATCTTCTTTCTTTGAAATATTCGCCTGAAAAACCCCTTTTCTTTTGCGTTCACATCCTCCTTAGCCTCCATTTTCCTTTCATAATTGTCAGAGATATTCTCATTCCCATGATCCAATTCTACATGCTTCTCATGGAGTCCATCCTTTTGATAATTAATACTTTCAGTAGTACCCTCTGCTTCAGCAAGAAATTTAGTTGATAGCTCACCTATTGCCCACGCTACTCGGCTGGTATCCTGCATCTTTATCATTTGACCCCAGACTCCCAATTGTTCCGGGATAAGAACCTTTATTGAATCAATTATAGCCTGTTGGTAAGACATATCCCGATAATAATTGTGAAGCACTTCCATTCGGCTTTCAAAATCCCGGTTCAGAAGATGAAAGGGTTGAAGATATTCTGGATCCTCAGTCACTACATAAAGTCTAACTGAGTACAAGAAGCAGTATGAATACCTTTATCTGAAGTGTGATTTTCGCCATCGTTGGTAACTTTCTGTTGTAATTTAGAAATCAATTCTTACAGTAGAATTTCCATTAAACGATTTAATTGTTACAGTTTCAGTATCCGGATTATATTCACCACCACTTACTCTTACAGCCTTTTTCCCTTCTGGATGAGGCAGCCGGATTGTGATATTTTCAGGTTTTCTTCCGGTAGTAGATTGAATCGTTGCTTCTATATACCCTTTATCAATCTGAGATGTTACTTTAAGGTTAAATGGGCCAAAATAACTTTGAACCCGATTTAATTCAATTATTTTCCCGTCTTCCATCCAATCACGGGGAATTGTATTCAGCAGCTTTAATGTCTGCCCCTCTTCTATGTATAACATCCATCTTGTCTCCATTAAAAACCATGCTTCTTCATGTGTTTTATGCGGTGAAACTCTATATAAATGCTCCCAGAATGTATAGGTTTCCCGATCGGCCAGCGCTGAAAAGGTATTATAATATGTTTTTAGAAATGGCTTTACCAATCCCATCTGAGCTTGAACCCAGTTGTGACGGCTATAATAAGGCTGACTAAAGGCAGCATTATTCTGATAAAATAACTCACTATGATAGTCAAGCATCATTCTGGCTGCAGGTTCATTTACATCTATCACTTCACAGAAGACAAGATACATTGGCCCTAACATTGCATCTGAAACACCTACCGTCCCATGCGAATAAAAGGCTTCTCTGATATTATACAATGCTCTGAGCCCGGTGGCCTCAGTCCACGGAGGTACCGTTGGGACCCATCTTCCATCACCCAGAGGAACGGTCGGAGAGAGTGCCATTGAATTGAAAAAAGATTCCCGTATATCCTCTTTCCATGCTTCAGCTTCTTTCCTTAAATATTCGGATTGAGCAGGATTTATTTCAGTCAGCATTTCACTAACACGAATTAAGCCAAGATATGCATAACCATTTAGCATAAACTGATGAAAACTATCTTCAGGATCAGCAACCTTGCCAGAAATCATTCCAAACCCTTTCCCGCGAAGACTATCAACTTTATTTTCCTCTCTCCATCTTAAGAGAAAATTACATGATTTAAGCAATTTTGGCTCGATTTGCTTTACCCATTCTTTATCATTTGTATACCTGAAATACTCTCCCATAGACCATAATGCAGCTCCTGTTTCACCCATATAATTATTGAAATTCTGGATAAATCCATCTTCATGTTGTTTTTCAAGAAAATAAGTCAATGAACGTTTAGCGATATCATTCCATCCCATCGAAGCATAAAATTGAATAATTGGGGAGCTTTCTGTTCCTATAGGTGAATAAACTCCAATATCAGGGGCAAGGGTTCCGTCCGGTTCATTCCCATAAGTAACCAGATCGAGATGTAATAGTCCCGCCCGAATCATTTCCTCAATCCGTTTTTCAGGAAGACGTATCTCTGCTGCTTTTTGCAGTTTAGAATTCCAGAATGATTTACACTCAATAAACTTCTCTTCAAAAGATTGTTTTGAAAGTTCTAATGCACGTTCATTAGATAAAGGAGAATGAGGAAGAAAAAAATCAAAAAAAATGGTTTCTCCGGGCTGAAGCAAAACTGCCATTTCCTCGTTTGGCAAGGGGCTTCCATTTAATCTGGAAACACAAAAAACGGAGCCATTGGAAAAAGATGAGAAACCTGTATTCTGCTCAAAAATATGTGAGCTGGCATGACTCCATGAAACCCCAGGCTTAACAGTTTTAAACCACGCATAACGAGGGACATTGCCCTTGTTTGTTATCGCGGATCTATAATACAAGACAATTTCTTCCGGGGTTTTAAAAGCATCTTTAAGCAAGGGATTTAAGATCTCTACCTGTTCTTTGGTAAACATATTTCCTGCGCTGTACTTATCTGCAACTAAATAGTGAGTCCCTTTTACGGATTGTTCATTAAGAGGAGATTTTTCAAATGAGACAAAGGAGGTAGAGTAGTATTCAATATCATCATCAATGTGAGTGGAATGAAGGATCGGTAAAACCCCTTCCTCAAGATGGCGAACAGAATTAATTTCAACACTAATTCCACGCCCTGTATTATATGAATAGGAGATGGCACCTTCACTAATATCCGATAAAATAAGAGGTGATGATGAAAATGTTGGAGTAATTATACTCGCCTGAAGTGGCATATCCGGCATGCTTTCACTTACCTGAAAAATACGAAAATCCCGTGATATCCCTAGCCAGGTAGGAACTGACAGATTAATAGTTCGTTTTGCTGCCATTTCAAAGGATTCTTCAGGTTCAAACTCTATCTCCTCTAGTTTTGTCCTGAGTTTAAGTTTTAAGATATCTGTTTGAACTTCAGTATAGGAGCGATTATCTGATTCGCTCAATACTACAACTGAATAATCAGGGATATATACAGGAAAACTATTTTTTACATCCCTTAAAAAAAACGAAAAAGACGATTTATTTGTCCTGACAATAACTTTTGTTGCTCCCGGACCCGGATCATTTTTAATTTTATCAATCCCCAGCATGATACGTGTGGATCCGGAAGAAGTAAATTCAAAACGGTTTTTAGATGTTTTGCCGCGTCCTTTGACAATTTCAATTTTCTTTAAATTACCATTTAAAACCTCGATCGTTCCCGAGGGGGTGCCGCTTGCCCATTCAATGGATATTTTTTGACTCAAAATAGGAGCCTTTACCTGAGCATTTAAATCTATTGGAAATGAATAAAATATCAGGGTATTCAAAAAAAATCCTACGCAGAATAGCAATTTGTTTTTTATCATAATAAAATTGTGTTTAAAAGAAAGATTGAACCTCGATACACTTAATTTTGTTTTTCACTAAAGTCAGACTAAAAATAATGAAAAAGAAGCTCTCCGAAAATCTCCACTCCAGGTTATAATTTTGTTTTTGCTAAAAAAATAAAAATAATGAAAAATAATGAGATAAAGTCTGTTTATAGCCGATTTTTAAACAGCTTTGAAGTTTAATAGATGCAACGATAGTGTTAAAATATTTACATTTGTTTTAAGGAATCTTCTGTTTTAAGATATATTAAATCTACGATTATGAAAAAAAATAAAAGAATTTTATTATTGCTCCCATTGTTTGCCGTCCTCGTATTTATTACCTCGTGTGCTCCTACCGGTTTCACCGAACATCAGTATGGTATTTTTTACGGATTATTGCATGGGGTTCTTCTTCCGTTCGAACTGATCGCAAAGCTTTTTGCTATGGATTATGACCTTTATGCTGCCAGCAACACCGGATTTTGGTATTGGATCGGCTACATTATAGGAGTGAGTGCATGGACAGGAGGTGGTTTTGCTGCGAGAAGGAGAAGGTAGTTTTTGTGATGATTATCCCAGACCTTGAAGTAATCTTTTACAATAAATAATAGGACAATTGGAATGAACGGGATATAGTCTCATCATTAATCCAGCCGTTGTACTGACATAATACCTTTAACCTTTAAAAGTTTACGAACGAGGACTTCCAAATGGGAAGTGTCGCGTACATATAACAATATGGTTCCTTCAAATAAGCCATCGCCGGAGTCCATTTGAAAAGACCGCATATTTACTTTTAAATCCTTCGAGATAACTTCGGTGATATTGCTGATGATTCCCAGATCGTCCATGCCCGTAATTTTCAGGCTTGCCAGAAAATGTCGCTCTTTTTCGGAACTTGTCCAGCGAGCTTTAACAACTCTGTAACCATATCTTGAAATCAGCTGGTGGGCATTTGGGCAATTAAGCCGATGAATAGTAATGCCTGAACTTACTGTAACAAATCCAAAAATCGAATCCCCTAAAATGGGGTTACAGCATTTACCGAACTTATAATCGACTCCGGAAAGTTTTTCATCAATAATAAGGTAATCATCCGGCTCGTTCCGGGCATTACGGATTATCTTTTCCACCACTTCCATTTCAATGGGGATATGCTTTACGGTATCGGGCTTCTCGTCCCCGGAAAGAAGAACTTCCTTAATCTCAAGAAGATCAAACTCTTCAGTAGCAATACCATAGTACAATTCAATGGCATCATTAAGTTTGAAATATTTGAGGAGTTTTCGTACCAGAGGATCTTTGAATTCAAGTTTCCAGTTCCGGAACCTTCTTTTAAGTATTTCTTTTCCGTTCTCAGCTTCTTTTAGTTTCGCTTCCTTCAGAGCGAGTTTTATCTTTGATTTCGCCTTTGATGTAACTACGAAATTCAGCCAATCCAGGTTGGGCTTTTGATTTTTCGACCGAAGAATCTCTACTTTATCTCCATTCTTCATGACATGTCTGATCGGGACATTCTTACCGTTCAATTTAGCTCCAATACAGGAACTACCAACTGCAGAATGAATGTCAAATGCAAAATCAAGGACAGTGGCACCCTCGGGAAACTTTTTCAGATCTCCAGCCGGAGTAAACACAAAAATTTCCTTAGCCTCAAAGCCCATCTTCAATTCGCCAAGTAAATTCACTGCATCATCATCCGGATTCTCAAGTAATTCGCGAACTTTGACGAGCCATTCATCAATCCCCTTTTCTCCTTGTATTCCTTTATACTTCCAGTGTGAGGCAAAACCTTTTTCAGCAATCTCATTCATGCGCTGCGACCTGATCTGTACCTCAACCCATTCACCACCGGGGACAATAACCGTAGTATGCAAAGACTCATAACCATTGGACTTAGGAATCGATAACCAATCCCGTAAACGATCAGGGTTAGGTCGATAAACATCCGTTACCAGTGAATAGACCCGCCAGCAGTCGAATTTTTCTTTCTCCGGAGAAGAATCAACAATAATCCGGATAGCAAATTTATCGTACACCTCTTCAAATTCGACCTTTTGCTTTTTCAT